>OFGS01000074.1_pt1 | contig 28134 bp, 25 predicted proteins | sample 1521851 | NCBI WGS metagenome assembly OFGS01 (sample SAMEA3142070, study PRJEB24117) | hot springs metagenome
GAACTGTGCCTCCTTTCGTATTGATTGGTGTTCGATACAATTTTGGCACGGTTCCCCCTTTTTGTTAACTCTCTTTTTTATTTGTTAACTCATCCCTCCAATTTCACATCCCACTTTGGCCAGGGTCGATACAACATATTTAAAGCCTCGCCAGAAAGCCACAAAATTGTAATAGTTGACCTAATGATGTCAGTCATGGGCGGGCTCGAATTCATAGAAAAAGTCAGAAAGAACTACATGCCACCGTATCCATATATAATTGTTCTAACTTCAAAAGGTGAAGAGGATATCGTTGCTGAGTGCCTTGATTTGGGCGCTAACGATTTCTTAACTAAGCCCATAACTCCGAAACTGCTTGTTACTTACGTAAGGAAGGCTTTTAAGACTATCTCGATGATAGACCCTAACCTGCTTTTAGAAATCCCAACAAAATTGATGGAGTCGAAGGATCTCTACACGGTACTGCACAGTGAGAACGTCAGGTTATACAGTTCTGTGCTTTCAAAGCTATTGCTACAAGAAACAGATTATGTAGATATAGATGAAGCTTATCGAAATTCACTTTATGACTTCACTTATGAAATAGAAGTTGGTGCATTACTGCACGATACTGGCAAAATCGCAATTCCCGATCTGATATGGATGAAACCAGGAAGGTACAGCCCAGAAGAGCGAAAGATAATGGAAACACACACTACCAAAGGTGCATTAGCTATGACGAATTTAATAAATCGGTATCCAACGAGCACCATTATCAAGACCTGCTACGAAATTGTCAGGTGGCACCACGAGCGATGGGACGGAAAAGGTTATCCTGACGGTTTGAAGGGCAAAGAAATCCCAATATCCGCAAGAATAGTAGCGATAGCAGATGTTTTCGATGCACTCACGACCAGGAGGATTTACAGAAATGAATATTCTCCAGAACAGGCTCTGGAAATAATGATTAATGAGGAAGATGGGCATTTTGATCCTGAAATTTTTAAAATATTCCTCCAGCACGATAAGCTCTTCACAGCACTTGCCAAATCTCGCATGACAGCACAGATACTTGAAATTCAAAAACTTAGCAAACTGTAGCAGCGCATTCCTCCTCTGAAGAGGTGAGCCATATGGACATCATTAAGGCTAAAGAAATAACCGAGGTCTTTGATGAAATAGAGAAAAGATACGGGCAAACTTGGTACGAAATTGTCGCTGTGGAGATACAGACAGACGAACATGGCGAAATTAAAGCTGTTGTTAAACCTCTGCATGGAAAATTCCACCCTCAAACTGCGCATAGAGATGTTGAACGTGTGAAAGTCAAGGAGACTGTTCAGGATTTACTGAATGTTGAAACCCTTTCAGCACTTGAGGATAAAGTAAAAGAGTACGAGAATTTCAAAGTAAATGTGACTATATCTGATGATGAAATGAAGGCGTTTGTCACAATCATCCCTGGGATAATCAACGAAATGCCAACAAAAGATGAATTGGCTGAAGCATTATTTAACGCAGGGGTTGTTTTTGGCATAAAGCAGGACGTTTTGGAGAGGATAGTAAACGAAAAGATGACATACCAACCCATATTGGTTGCGGAAGGTAAAGAACCTCAACCGCCGGAAGATGCAAAGATTGATTATAAATTTAAGTTCTTAACTGGAGATCTGATAGAGCCCGGCGAGGAAATACCTTACTGCCTTTCAGGTCAAATTCTTGCAGAAAAGATTCCTGCAATACCTGGTACACCTGGTCATACCGTGACAGGAAAAGAGCTGCCAGCAAGGCAAGGAAAAGATTTTGATTTACGAGCGTTTTCAGGGCAGAACACAAAAATTGAGGGTGATAAGATTGTCGCAACGGTAAGTGGTCAGCCTTATATAGATGAGCAAGGTAGAGTATGCGTTAAAGAAGTTTTGGTATTAAGTGAAAAAGAAATATCATCCCAAAAATCATTCGACTTTCCAGGAAGTATAATGGTTAATTGTGGGTTGGATGGGAACTACAGAATAAATTCTGGCAAGGACGTCTTTATAAAAGGCATTGTTTCAGGACACGTAGAGATTAATGCTTCGGGGAATGTTTATATCAACGGTGGATTTTTCGGGCGTTCGAAAGGTAAGATACTGGCTGCAGGAGATGTTTCTGCTCAATTCTTCTCAGAATGCGTTGTTATTTCAAGAAGAAGCGTCTATTCAAATGATTACATAATGAATTCTGAAGTAATTGCCGGAAAAGCTGTGGTTGTTCGCGGAAAGGGAACAATAATAGGTGGAAAGGTAAAAGCGGTTGAATTGATAGAGGTTAGAGAAGCGGGTAATGTATCCGAGGTATCCACTGTTCTTGAGGTTGGTATAGACTTTGACTACGAGAAAAATAAAACTGAATTGACGCATAGGATAAGGATTCTTATTGACGAAATTAATGAGTTAGGCATATTGTGCCACAAGCTTCGTGAGATTTATAAAAGCGTTCCAGCAAAAGAGCAAGAAAAGGTGAAAAGTGCAATAATTAGAGCTGAACTCCAAAGAAAAGAGCTGATTGCAAAACTTAACACGGTAAGAGGCGAAATCTCAAAATTAAAGTTTGTAGCTAATCAAGAAGCTTTAAGCAAGAGTCCTCGCATAGTTATAAGAGAAAGTTGCCATCCAGGAGTTACGCTAACTATTCTGGGTGAATCTTATAAAGTACTGTACGAATTAGGTCCAAGGGCACTGAATTTGCAAGCAATAAAAGAATTGAAATCAAGAAGATGTTAGTCTCGTAAGAATTTAGAAAATCAAAACCCCCATAAAGGGGGTTCTTGTTTCGAATAATGGATTTAATGAATTACTAAAAATGTCAAACATCCAAATCCACTAAGCTCAGCTGTTTCGCATGTCTCATTATGTATCCTTTGCGTTCTTCCGTGTCTTTTCCCATGAGAATTTCAAACAGGTTGTCCGCCTCTTCCGCATCCTCTATGCTTATCTTTATTATCTTTCTCGTCTGCGGGTTCATCGTTGTCTCCCAGAGCTGTTCTGGGTTCATCTCACCAAGACCTTTATAACGCTGTATTTCGTATTTTCTACCATTGACATTAGCCAATTTTTCCTTGAGTTCCTCATCAGAGTAGAGGTATACGGGCTTTTCACCACTGACTGTGAATTTGTAAAGTGGTGGCATGGCAACGTATATTCTGCCATCTTCAAGAAGTGGCCTCATGTACCTGTAAAAGAGCGCTAATAACAACGTTCTGATGTGCGCACCGTCGACGTCAGCATCGGTCATGATGACTATCTTTCCGTACCTGAGCTTCGATGGGTCAAAATTGTCTCCCGTTCCTGAACCAATTGCGGTGATTATATCTCTTATTTGTTCATTTTTGAGAAGCTTCAATTCATTGCTCTTTTCAACGTTCAGTATCTTTCCTCTCAATGGCAATATTGCTTGGAAATTCCTGTCCCTTGCCTGTTTGGCGCTTCCACCTGCTGAATCTCCTTCGACGATGAAGAGTTCTGATTCTTCAAAGTTCTTCGTGATGCAGTCTGCCAGTTTTCCAGGGAGCGTCGAGTTCCCAAGACTGCTCTTTCTTTTTACCGCTTCCCTTGCTCTTTTGGCAGCTTCCCTTGCCTCTCTTGTCTGCTGGGCTTTTTGGATTATTATCTTCAAAACGGATTCGTTAACTTCAAAATAGTCTGTAAGTCTGTCGCGCACAACTTTGGCAACCGCTTCTTGCACTTCTTCGTTTCCGAGCTTTGATTTTGTTTGTCCTTCGAATTGAGGCGTTCCCATCATCAGTACGTTGACAACAGCGGTCATGCCTTCCCTGAGGTCTTCGCCTCTGAACGGCTCGCCTTTTATCATGTTTTTCTTCTTGCCAAGGTCGTTCACAACTCTTGTGAAAGCAGTCTTAAAGCCCGTAACGTGCGTACCGCCATCAACCGTTTTTATGTTGTTTACAAACGAGATTATCTCTTCAGCATCGTTGTCAGTGTACTGAAACGCAATCTGAACTTGCACATCTTGAGAAGTGCCTTCAATTAAGACTGTTTCGTGAAGTGTCTTTTCACCCTTGTTTAAGTACGCCACAAATTCTTTTAAACCACCGGCATAGTGGAGCGTTCTTTGTATGTTTTCACGTTCGTCCACAAATTCTATCGTTATGTTAGGATTCAAAAATGCCAAGTCTCTAAGCCTTGTGAGTATTGTGTCTGAATCGAATTCTACCGTTGTGAATATCATCTTGTCTGGTTTGAATCTAACTATCGTTCCTCGCTTGTCGGTCGTGCCTACAAGTTCTACCTCTGTTGTTTTGTTTCCTCGCGCGTAGCGTTGCCTATATATTTTACCGTCTCTGTGCACTTCTACTTCCATCCATTCAGAGAGCGCGTTAACAACCGATGCGCCAACACCGTGCAATCCACCGCTGACTTTGTAGCTGTCTTTAGAAAATTTACCTCCAGCATGGAGTGTTGTCATAACTACTTCGAGCGCGCTTGTACCTGTTTCTGGGTGAACATCAACAGGGATACCTCTTCCGTTGTCCTCAACTTCAACAGAACCATTGCTCTTTATTACAACCCTTATTTTGTCACAAAATCCTTGTATCGCTTCGTCTATACTGTTATCAACTATTTCATACACCAAGTGATGTAACCCGTTTTTACCGGTTGAACCTATGTACATTCCTGGTCTTTCGCGAACCGGTTCAAGCCCTTTGAGCACTTTTATGTTTTGTGCATTGTATTGATTGGTGGTAACCATACTCTGTTCACGACTTTCAAAATTGTCCATTACTTACACCTCCGCACACGGTTTGCTTATTTTTTTCTCTCTGTCTGAATTTTTACGTCACTGATTGGAAATTTTATATGCTCTTCTAATCTTTTCTTTATCTGCCTCTTCATCTTCTTCAGTTCATTGGTCCATATATTGTCATCACATTCTATTGTTATCGTTCCATCTTCAAAAGATGAGAATCTGCAGTGTTTAGATATATTTGCGCCAAGTATCTTTTCACTCATCTCTTCCAATTGTGATAAGATGTATATCTTTTTGAAAAAGGCATCTTTAAGTGCTAATTCGGAGAAGATTTTCCTCAGAGTAAGCATTTGATATACTCCTCGAACCCGGTCGAAAGTTCTTTACCTAATTCTGTTTCAAGTTTTCTTTTACCTATCTCGTCCACTGGGACAATTCCTCTACTTGTATGCGTTAAGAATAATTCATCGGCGTAAAATAGCTCGTAAGGTTCAACTATTCTCTCTTCTACATTGAAACCTTTTTCTCTCAAAAAATTCAAAACGTGCATTCTCGTAATTCCATCTAATATGCCTGAGTCAAGCGATGGTGTTACGATTTTATTCTTGAAGATGAGGAAGACGTTGCTGAAAGTCCCTTCGCAAACTTGTCCTTTGGTTCCGAGCATTATGACGTCGTAGTTGTCACCTTTTGTCAATCTTGCAAGGTATATGTCAGGCCTGCCGAGCGATTTCAAGTCCGGTGGCATACTCATTGGATCTGCTCGTCTAACGATTGTGAAATCAATTTTCACATGCGAAATAAAATAATTTTCCGTAGACTCACGGAAGACATAGCTGAGCAGATTACCATCGTATACGTAGACTATTCTAATTCTCTCAGACAAGTTCCCATAAATAAGTTCTTCAAATTCAGTCAGTTTAGGAGGTTCTATTTTAAGGTAAGAAAGTGATTTACACAATCTGTTATAATGTTCCTTCAAAGCAAATGGTTTGTTATTGTACGTTCGAATGGTCTCGTAAACTGCTATCCCTTTTGTAAGGGCTTCAACAATGTCAGTCGTTTGATACTTGCTTTTGAACAACCTTCGACACCACACCTTCCTGCGTCACGGAGCAAATTACGACCTTTGAAAATTCACCTATACTCCCGCCGTTGCTTTCATGCGGTATGTAATATTCGTCGTAACCGTAATAGATTCCGTTTTGAATACCTTCAACAAGAATAACGGCATTCTTTCCTACCAATTTCTTCTTATATTCATTTGCAACATTTTCAGAATGTTTAATCAAGATTTCTGCTCTTTCTTTCTTTATGTTTCCGGGAATTTGGTTTTCTAATCTTGAGGCTGGGGTATTGGGTCTCTGCGAATACCTGAACGTGTGAACTTTACTGAACTTGACTTTTTCAACAACTTCGAGTGTTTCAGCAAACTCTTTTTCCGTTTCGCCAGGAAATCCAACCATTATATCTGTCGTTATAGAAAAGAGCGGATCAAAAGCTCTAAGCTTATTGACTTTTTCCACAAATTGCTCGGCAGTGTAACCTCTGCCCATTCTTCTCAAAACAGTTGAGCTACCGCTCTGAATTGGAATATGGAGGTGATTGCAAATTCGCTCTTCTGATTTAATAACATCTATCAGCTCATCTGTTATATCTTCGGGATTTATCGAGCTCAATCTTATTCTGAACTCTCCGTCTATTTTCGAAAGATTTCTTAGGAGCTCTGCAAGGTTTGTTCCCAAGTCTTTTCCGTACTTTCCAAGGTTCAGACCGGTTATGACGATTTCCCTGTGTTTTTTATTAACTAACTTCTGAACTTCTTTTACAACAACCTCTATCGGTTTGCTCCTTGTTTTTGTACCTCGCAAACTTCTAATCACACAGTATGTACAACTGTTATCACAACCATCTTCGACCTTTATAAACGCTCTTGATCTCTCTGTCACTGAGTTTTCGACAATTTCGAATGAAATGTCGTCTTCTTCCCAGTAACCGATGTTGAAATACGTACCTGTATCGCTCAAATACTTGAGTATCTGCTTCTTCTCAGAATTTCCAAGTACGAGGTCAACGCCTAAAATTTTGTACTCTTCCTCAACTCTCGGGATTTGCACGTAGCAACCGCTGAGTATTATCTTCGAATCCGGATTCATTTTTCTCAAATGCCTAACAGTCTGTCTGACCTTTCTTTCCGCTTCTGCTGTTACAGCACAGCTATTTAGTATGTAAACGTCTGCGCCTTGATCCTCGCCTGAATAAACGATGTGTCCAGCGTTTTCAAGCATTTCGATGATCATTTCACTTTCGTACTGATTCAGTTTGCAACCTTGAGTTATAACGGAAATTCTGAGTGCTTTATCTATACGATTCATCTGCCGTTATTCACCACCGCTTCCTTGTGTACTGCACTTTCAAGAACTGATATTCTTGTGACAAAGCCCAGCAACACGTTATTATCGTCAACAACAGGTATTATCTTGTACCCTTTCCTCATTATCAAGTCAGCAACATACAGAAGGGTGTCGCTTGGTTTGACAGTCTGTGCTGGCTTTGTTGCAAATTTTCCAATAGGTTCGCGGGCTATTTCTTTCAGCCTTCGAATGAAAAGATTGGTGTCCGGCAAAAACGCAGCTGTTTGCAATAGATTGAAATAACTTGGCAAACACGCCCTGATGATGTCGTCTTCCCCAACAAAACCTATTACTCTCAATTCGTTATCAACCACGCTTATCCCTGGCAATCCAGTTTTGTTCAATATGTCTATTACAACTTCAACTGTGTCATTTTCAAAAACAAAGGTAATATCGTGTGTCATGAAGTCTTTGACTTTTAAGCTTTCCATCTATTCCACCCTCTCGGTAGAGATTTTACCAAGGTACTCCTCAATCAGTGAAAGTGAAGGTGGTTCTTTTCCAATATAAGACGTTTTAGCTACTGCGGCAGCATAGCCGTATCTCGCCATATCTAAGCAACACATCCCTTTCGAATTAGCAAAGATCATACCAGCTACAAAGTTATCTCCGCTACCCAAAAGATAAGAGTGATCAATTTCAACCTTCGGAGAAAATTTCCAGACACCATCTTCTGTAGCTACAAAGTCGTATACTGTCTTGTAAGATAGAATAACCAATCTCGCCCCTTGTTTAACGAAATCTTTGGCTGCCTGTATGTACTCTTGCTCCGTGTTCAATATACGTCCTAAGATCTTTTCGCTCCTTCTCATGTCGTATTTCAACACATCAGGAAATGCTACTTTTATCGACTCAGTTATTATCTCATCTCGCGCTTCCCAAAATACGACTTTTCTATACTTCTTTGCTATTTTTGTCAGTTCACCATAAAATGAAAGTGGTACTCCTTTCGGTACACTTCCAGAAATTACAACTGCTCTTACTTTTTGAACAAGGACTTCATACCTTTTCAAAAAGTTATTTAAATCCAATTCGTTAACGGTAGGACCTTCTGAATTAATCTCCGTGAGCGTATGCGAAAGTGTATCTGCAATAGCGATATTTTCACGCGTCTCATCGGAAATTCTAACAAAACTTGTAGATATTAACGAACCGTACTTTCGCAATTCGGAAAGTAGAATCTGTCCCACATAACCTCCTATGAAACCAGTGACAATCGATGGTATGCTGTAGTGGGACAAGACAACAGAAACATTCACTCCCTTACCACCTGGAGTCATTCGGTTCTTTTCTTTGGATACAATATTTAACTTGTCTAACGTAAATCCATCTATTATGAATTCCCTGTCAAGCGCGGGATTAAGGCAAACCGACAAAACCTCCATCATCATGCCCCCAAAATATATTTTTCTGGTTCACCACTGTATACTATTTTACCACCTCTCATGACTATTAGCAAATCTCCAAGCCCCAAGAATCTTTTTAAAGTGCGTGTTGCAAGAATTATGATCTTAGTTTCAGAAAGTTCTTTGAGCATCTTAGTCACAAATTCTATATGTTCATCGTCAAGGTGGTCTAAAAGACAGTCAAGAACAAGCACAGAGGACTGCCTTATTGAGGAAATGAAAAGCAAAAGTCCGATCTTTTCGAGAACATATAGAGACGAAAGCGGTGTTTTTTCAAACTTATCCAGTGCTTTTAGTACACCAAAATTATCCAATTCCGTAGCATGTTCTTCCACACTGAACTTGTACCCGTGTCCAAAGACTATTTCAATCAACTCTTTTAAGTTTAAATAGTCGAGCGATTCCAAAAAGTTCGTATCCAAGTAAGTAACGATCTGTCTGATTTCCTTTTCGGAAAAATCTTCAACGTTGGTAGTATCAAAGTACATCTTGCCTGAATATCTTATATTTGGATACGTTTCTCTGTTGAGTCTTGAAAAACTTCTCAAAAACGCAGATTTCCCAGAGCCTCTGGGACCGTAGAGGATTACAAACTTTCCAACGTCAAGTTCCAAGTTTATATTCTCAAAGAGGATACTCTCTTCGACTGTAGCTGTGAAATTCTCACATAGTACCTTACTTATCGTGAGCTGAACGTTCTTTTTTCTCATCCTTTTTCACCGTATCCTTCAGGCGTTCCTCAAGCTCACTTTTTGCTTTTTCGTCACCTTGGTTAGTCAAACGTATTAGTTCATATTGCGAAAGGATCTTCTCCTTTTTAAGCTTTATGACTTTCTCCATCTATTCATCTCCTTCTTTTATTTTTCTATTTTAATTTTCGATAATATTATACCATCATTTAGTTAAGACATCTTGTATCGTATTTTAACTTTGATGGACTTAAGTTAAGAGAATACTACATTGCAAGGCCAAAAAAATGGGGATGCTCAATCGCATCCCCATTGTTGTCAACTTATAGCTCCATAAACTTCAGATATTTTCCAAAAATTCCTTTATTCGCTTCATTCCTTCCTCGATTTTATCTATTGAAGTGGCAAAACTTATCCTTACAAAGCCTGGCATTTCGAAAGCGCTTCCTGGAACTGTCGCAACAAGTTTTTCTTCTAAGAGTTTCTTGCAAAATTGCTCATCGTCTCCAGATACTTTGAAGAACAAATAAAACGCACCTTTCGGTTCTACGTATTCAAGGCCGTATTCTCTTGCCTTGCTAAGAATAAACGCTCTGCGCTTTTTGAATTCATCAATCATGTATGTGTTATTTGTCCTGCAAGCCTCAATAGCCGCATACTGAGCTGGTGTATTTATGTTTGAGCTAACGTGGCTCTGTATTTTTGATATTCTTTTCTTTATTTCTTTGTTCTTAGTGGCTGTGTACCCAACTCGCCAGCCTGTCATGGCATGTGATTTGCTGAACGCGTTGACATATATGAGTAAGTCATCGTTCACAAGCCCATACAGAGAAATGTGGTTACCGTCGTAGACTAAATCGTCGTAAACTTCGTCGCTTATCACGAATATTTTTCTTTCGTTTGCTATTTCTGCAATTGTCATAAGTATTTCTTTGTCATAGACTCCGCCTGTCGGATTATTTGGCGAATTGACAAGAATAATCTTCGTTTTCTCCGTCAGGTGAGACAATATTTCATCTTTTGTCGGCACAAATTCGTTTTCGAATTTGGTGCGTACCACCACTGGTTTGCCTCTTGAAAGCAGAACTTGTGGAACGTAGCTTACCCAGAGTGGTGCGAACATGAGCACTTCGTCGCCTTCGTTGAGTATGGCGGAGAATGCGTTGAAAAGCGCTTGTTTCCCGCCGTTGCTAACGACTATTTCGTCTGGGGTGTAGTGGACATTCTTCTTTTCTCTAAGATAATTCGATATGGCTTCTCGTAATTGTGGAATTCCATTGCTGTCTGTATATTTTGTAAGACCTTTTTGAAGAGCTTCAATGGCTTTTTCAACTATATTCTTTGGCGTTTCGAAATCCGGCTCGCCCACAGTGAAGTTTATTACATCTTTCCCCTCAGAAATGAGTTTTTTGGCAAGTGCATCTATTTCGAGTGTCTTAGAAGGTAGTATCTGCTCTGTTGGATGCATGAAATCTCACCGCCTATTTTTTGTATCTGAAAATTGGGTACTTCGTTGCGTTAACATCGTCCAACCTTCTGACTGGCGTTGAGTATGGAGCACCTTTGACTAATTCTGGCTTTGTGGTGGCTTCTTCGTATATCTTTTCCATAGCATCTACAAATGTATCGAGTGTCATCTTGCTTTCCGTTTCAGTCGGCTCAATCATGATAGCTTCGTGCACAATAAGTGGGAAGTAAACAGTTGGAGCGTGCAAACCATAATCCAACAATCTCTTTGCTATATCCAGCGTTTTTACTCCGGTTTTCTTTACAAATTCTTCGTTATCAATCACAAACTCGTGCATGCACATTCTGTCATGGGAAGCGTTGTATAGTTTGGACAATTTTGCCCTGAGGTAATTTGCGTTCAAGACAGCCATGTCGCTGACATGTTTCAAGCCTTTGTTACCCATTGTTAGTATATACGTGTAAGCTTTGACCATGACTAAGAAGTTGCCATAGAATGACCTAACCATTCCTATCGATTTCGGCAAGTTATAGTCGAGGTCGTATCCTCTTTCTGTCTTTTTCATAACTGGTATCGGCAAGTAAGGTGCAAGGCGTGCTTTTACACCTATCGGACCACTGCCTGGACCGCCCATGCCATGTGGCGTGCTGAATGTCTTGTGCAGGTTGAGGTGGACTATATCAAAACCCATATCTCCGGGCCTCGTTCTTCCCATAATAGCATTGAGATTTGCACCGTCGTAGTACAACAACGCGCCAACTTCATGCGCCATCTTGGCAATCGTCAAGATGTCTTTTTCGAAAAGCCCAAGTGTATTTGGATTTGTGAGCATTATTACTGCAACAGATTCGTCCAAATGAGTCTTCAATTCTTCCAAATTCACGCAACCGTCTTCACCAGATTTCAGTTCAACAACTTCGAAACCCGCCATCGCAGCAGACGCTGGATTCGTTCCGTGTGCGCTATCTGGCACTAAGACTTTCTTTCTCTTTTCAAGCTCTCCTTTGTCTTCGAAGTACGCTCTTGCAATAAGTAACCCTGTCAGCTCACCGTGTGCACCGGCTGCCGGTTGCAGCGTCATATCGTCTGTACCGGTGATTTCACACAGTAATTCTTTCAAATGCCCCATCAGTTTTACCGCACCAGTTATCGTTTCTCTTGGTTGCATTGGGTGTAAATTTGCAAATAGAGAAGCCATGTCTTCATTAATTTTAGGATTGTACTTCATCGTACATGAACCGAGCGGGTAAAATCCCCTATCAACGGAATAGTTCTTGGAAGCTAAATCGGTGTAGTGCCTCACAACATCAACTTCTGAGACTTCTGGAAGCATGGGTTCAGACTTTCTCACAAGATGTTCTGGCAATTTAATTTCAAGCTTGTCGACATCGTATTCAGGAAGCTCGTAACCTTTTCTTCCGCGTGTGGATTTTTCAAAGATCGTCATTTTGACATCACCTCAACAAGTCTTTCAATCGATTCTTTTGTGTTGACTTCTGTTGAGCAGACGAGTGCGCTCGGTCCAAGTTCTTTGTATACTCTGTCTATTGGTATTGGTCCCAATATTCCATCCTTTACCATCTCATGCCATCTTGCCCTGTAGCTCTCAGGTACTCTCACAACGAATTCGTTAAAGAATTCACCTGTGAATATTCTCTTAATGCCTTTCTCTTCAAGTTTCTTTGCCAAAACATGCGCGTTGTTGTAAGAACGATAGGCAACTTCTTTTAATCCTTGTGGTCCCATTGTCGAAAGGTAAATTGCGTTGATCAGTGCAATGTAGGCTTGGTTAGAGCAGATGTTTGATGTTGCTTTTTCCCTTCTTATGTGCTGTTCTCTTGTTTGGAGAATCATGACGTAACCCTTTTTTCCTTCTATATCCTTTGTTTCACCGATTAATCTTCCCGGCATCTTTCTGACATGTTTTTCAAGCGTTGTGAAGAAACCTATGCCAGGTCCGCCAAGATTTGGAGTGACACCGAGCGATTGACCTTCACCCACAACTATGTCCGCACCAAATTTACCAGGTGCTTCAAGCAACGCCAGTGATACAGGTTCGGCAACGACTATGAATACAACGTTCTGAGGAATTGTTTCCCTTATAGATTTTAAGTCTTCAACAATTCCGAAGAAGTTAGGATATGCCACCGCAACTGCCGCAACTTCGTCGGACAATTTTTCTTTTAACGCATTAATATCTATCTTTCCAGTATCATCGTATCCGATTTCTTCGATAGCAATATCAAGTGGCTTCGTGTAAGTTTTCGCGACCGTTCTGTATTCAGGATTAATGGTTTTTGCAACTAACATTTTCGTTTTGCCCGTTATTCTCGTTGCCATCAAGAGGCTCTCTGCGAATGCGCTCGCCCCGTCGTACATGGAAGAGTTGGCAACTTCCATTCCGGTGAGTTCACACATCATCGTTTGGTATTCAAAAAGCATCTGCAATGTTCCTTGTGATACCTCAGCTTGGTATGGCGTATAAGCTGTCACAAAATTCGGATTTGATGCGAGGTGTTTTACAACCGTTGGGATATAGTGGTAGTATATACCTGCGCCCATGAAAACATTCTCGGGCTCAAAACTGATGTTTTCTTTAGCGAGAGCTCCTACCAATTTTCTGACTGTGAATTCATCTTTGCCTTCTGGTATGTTGTAACCATCTATCGTCTTTGGCACATCAACAAACAAGTCATCGATGCTCTTCACACCTATTTCTTCCAACATCTGCTTAATTTCTTCTTCCGTATGAGGTATGTATCTGTGCACGCTTTTCACCCCTTTTCAAAATTCAATGACATGTTTTATGTTGAGTTTATTTTTTTGATTTCACGCTACCACGGTAGAACGGTGTTTTTACAACAGTTGCGTCAACGTACTTGTCCCTTATCAATACCTGAACGGTGTCACCAAGTTTTATACCCGCATCAATCAGAGCAAAGGCAATTGGTTTGTTTAGAGTTGGAGAGAACGTGCCACTTGTTACGTACCCAATTTTGTTGCCGTGCTTGTAAACTTCCATATTGTGTCTTGGGACGAGTTTTGTATCGAGAGTAAGTCCCCTGAGCCTTCTTTTCAGTCCTTCTTCTTTTTGTTTTAAGAGCGCCTCTTTACCATGGAATTCTCCTTTTTCAAATTTCACAGCCCACGGTATCGATGCCTCAAGAGGTGTGATTGTATCGTCCATGTCGTTCCCGTACAGGAGTAACCCAGCTTCTAAACGGAGCACATCTCTTGCACCCAACCCTGCAGGTTTGATTCCTATTTCGAGCAGTTTTCTCCAGACAAAAGCTGTCTGATTCGCAGGGATGTACAATTCAAACCCATCTTCACCGGTGTAACCAGTTCTTGAAATGATGCCTTTAACTCCGAAAATTTCTCCTTCTTTGAACGAATAGTATCCGATTTCCTCAAGATTTAGATTGGTATATGGCTGAAGTTTCTCTTGTGTCAACGGTCCTTGGACAGCTATCAGACCAGTTTCGTCAGAAATGTCGCTCAGTTTGACGTTGAACTTTTCAGCAAGCTTTGAGATATGGTTGAAGTCTTTTGATATATTGGCGGCATTAACAACGAACATCACCTTCTCAGGTGCTATTTTGTAAACCAATAAATCATCTACAAAACCGCCGTTTTCGTTACACATAGCGGTGTAAATAACGTCACCAAAATTGATAGAGCCAAAATCATTCGTCACAACGTAACTTGCAAATTTTACTGCATCAGGACCTTCGCATATGAATTCTCCCATGTGGGATACATCGAACATCCCAACTTCTCTTCTTACAAGATTTACTTCATTTACTATGCCTTCGTACTGCAGTGGCATGTAGTAACCAGCAAATTCGACCATTTTAGCACCGAGTTTGACGTGTTCGTCGTAAAGTGGTGTGTATTTCACGGAAACTCCCTCCTCATTAATCAAATTGCTCGCTTCTTCATAAAACTCTTCTGGGACAAGAACCTCGCATTGAGCACTACTACCAAAAATAGGATGCACAAAAACGTCGGTCTTTTGAACTATGACCGGTATATTGTACGCAGTAAGGAATTTTTCAATCAACCTCGCTTCGACCTCACCTATCGTGCTCCTAACGATTTTCCACACCTTTTGTTTCACTCCAATGCAAATTAATCGGAATATTCACTATTTTTCCATATGCTTAATTTCAGTCTACTATCGTTCGAAAAATATCGCAATGCTTGTTTATTCTTCCCAGTAGCGTTTAGTAACAATTTTCAGATGCGAAGCATCTTTTTTGTATCTTCCCACTTTTGCGCACGGTTTTCCATTCACTTCCACGATATCTGCGGTGATATCTATCTTTTTCTTAAGGAGTTTTGAACCCACACCATAGACATCGGCAGGCACGCCAAGATTTTCGAAAAGTTTAATCTTTTCCTCATCAAAGCCTCCAGAGACAACTATCTTCAAAGCTTTGAGCCCTACCTTATCGAATTCTTGCCTTGCTTTCCAGACCAACTCGGGGCACACTCCAAATGACTGTGGTCCTATTGGTGTAACCGACTTATCTCTCAAACTTCCAGACGTGTCGAATCTGACACCCCATATTTTATTCTTTCCGGGTCCTATAATCGGAGATGGATCCGTTTCACCAAGGATGAACGGTTTTCCCATTACATATTCGTACTGTTTCTTCACAACTCTAAATGTCGTACCTATTACATCGTTATCCCAATCTACCAAGACTATCCTGTTGACGTTTTCTGGCATGTATTTATCAAATGCGATCGCAGCGTCTTCCGTACTGCCATCATACGCTGCAATTAGTGCATGAGGAATTGTACCCATAGACTCAACACCCCAATAGTCCGCATTTGCATCTGTCGATACTCCAAACGCTCCGGCTTTAAGTGCTGCATATCCGTCGGTTGCTTGCACCCAATAATGGTCAAATCTTGCACTGAAGAACAGGATTGGTTTACCGTTAGCTGCTTCGACTACTCTCTTTACGGCAGTTGCCGTACTCGTTGCCCTTGCTATGACACCGAGCAACACTGTCTCAAGATACCCAAAATAGATTGGGTCGCCTTCGATAGTCATCAAAGGCTCACCATCAGGAACGTATTCGCCATCGTAGACTGCTCTAACTTCAATCTCATCCCATTTATCTACCCACAGTTCGTTCAACTTAAGCCTTAGGTCCCATTTTTTTCTTGTGAGTTCAACAATTTTCTCTACATCACCCTCGACAGATAGACTCTGCATCGCTCTGTCCAAATTCAAGATTTCGTTGTAAAGCCTTTTCGCTTCTTGTTCGTTTTCGTAATACCCTGTGCAGTACCTTAAAATTGCCAATGCCTCATCAACGCCACAGACAACGGCGTTATCCCTCGGGAAGAACTGATAGTATACCCTCGGATGTCTGTCGTCTTTTTTCAAAACCTCAACGTAGCGCGTGAAGTATTTATCTGAATAATACCCCATCCTTATGCGATCAATAGGCACTTTAAAAACTTTTGGGTGCAACCTGCTCATATTTACTTCCTCCCTTTAATTGCATTTGAAACTTTGTAGTCGAAACAAACCCTGCAAAGTGTACAACCGTTTCTGCAATCTTTCGTCGTTGTTGCACCGAAATAATTCTTGTACTCATCCCACAAAAACTCTTTGCTTACGCCTGTATCAAGGTGATCCCATGGAAAGTCCACGAGTTCATATGGACCACGGTAGCTTTCTATATTTATCTCTTGGAAATATTTAGTCCACTTTTCGAATGAGAAATACTCCCCCCATTCATCATAATAACCCTCTTTGTAGACTTTTTCAATGACAGGGAAGAGTTTTCTATCACCTCTTGAGAGAATTCCTTCGATAAAACTCTTTTTTCCGTCGTTTATGTCTAATTTTCCAAATTTTCTGTATGGTGATAAGATTTTTTTCACCATATCCATGTACTCAGGACTTTGAAGTCTTGCGAATTGGAAAGCTGTGTGCGGTTTTGGTATCAGCAAATTGATTGATGCGGTGATATCTGAAAAGCCTAAGTTTTTAATCTTTTTGACTATCTCTCCTATTTCCTGTATGTCTTCTTCGGTTTCGTTGGGAAAACCAACCATAAAGTAAAGTTTTATCCTCCTCCAACCAGCTCTCTTAGCCTCCTGAGCAGTTGCAAGTATGTCTTCTAAGTTTATTTGTTTGTTTATAGCATCGCGCATCTTCTGGCTACCGGCCTCAGGCGCGAAGGTCAAGCCAGTTTTTCGAACTGTCGATATCTTTTCAGCAAGCTTTATATTGAATGCGTCTACTCGGGTTGATGGAATAGAGATCGAGAGTGTACGTTCTTTGACATAGGGCATCAATCTGTCTACTATTTCATTTATCTGTGAGTGATCCAATGCGGAGAGCGAGAGGAGTGAGACTTCGTCGTAACCAGTGTTCTCAATGAGCTTCTTAATGCCTTTTTCTATATTTTCCGCACTTCTCTCACGAACAGGTCTGTAGACGTAACCAGCATGGCAGAATCTACAGCCTCTTGTGCATCCGCGACTTATCTCAACAACTACTCTGTCGTGCACGCTTTCCAAATGTGGAACGATTTTTCTTTCCGGTAATTTAGCACTATCGAGATCTTTGAGAATATTCCTTCGAACTTTCGAAGGGGCGAAATCGTACTTCGGTAGTATTCTACTGCCCTCCTGACGATAGAACATAGGTATGTAGATGCCATCGATTTTGACAAGTTCTTTTAATCTATCTTCTCGTTTTATTCTTTTTGTTTCTTTAATCACTCTCAGAACATTTTGAAAGTTAACCTCTCCATCGCCAAGGTAAATGGCATCAAAAGCCTCTGCAATAGGCTCACAGTTGTAAGCAACGGGACCTCCTCCAAGTACGATGGGATCCTCTTCTCTCCTGTCGTAACATCTTATTGGTATTTTCGACAATTCCAATAACTTGAGAACATTCGTGTAAGAGAGTTCGTATTCGAGAGATATGCCGAGCACGTCCATTTCATATATTGGAGTTTTCGTTTCAAGGGTAAATAAAGGTATTCCCTTTTCTTCCATTTTTTGAATCATATCGGGCCAAGGAAGAAAGACGCGTTCTGCATAGGCAAAATCCAGTTCATTAGCGAGCCAATACAGAATCTCAAGTCCGTAATGCGACATTCCAACCTCGTAAACATCTGGGAAAGCAAGAGCAACCCTTAGTATCTTTTCGTTGGCTTCCTTAACGACACTATTGTACTCGCCTCCTATGTATCTCGCAGGCTTTGAGACGCTAATTAAGTTTTCTGATAAGAATTTGATTATAGATTGCTTCACGGGATACCTCCATTTCTTAAGTCTATTTTACTCAATCAGATAATTGAAAGAAATCTGAACTTTTGCAACTCCGGAAACTGGCAGTTCAATTTCTGCCAAGTCAGCTGTCGACTTCGTCACTGTGCCGCCGGATACGGTGAGGTTACTCAACCCTTTTGCATATATCTGAACCTTTGTCAGCCCATTACCCTTAAGATTCAATTCACCGGTAATATAGACTCTTCCACCTGCTTTTGTTGTCTTGATCAGATTCCAGCTATGGTATATCTGCCAGCTTTTTGAGACAGTTAGACTCCCTTCTTTGTTTATATCCGGCATCCTCGCAAGTCCAACTGGTATACTGTTGCCGAGGATTTCGGAAAAGACATAGACTTCTCCTGCTGGTAGCTCTTCGCCAGTTTTGATTTCAACAACGTAATCCGCAGGTCGCCAGTCGTAAGAATAAGAGTAGCTAAGTCTTATCAGATTAACATCACGTCTGGTAATTTGTAATGATTTGTTCTTGAGGTGTATTCCTCTTTTCAAACCTTCTAAATTGCCGAGCACGAATATTTTTCTTCCCGCAGCTCCGTATTCTTCAGCCATAGCGCTTTCAGCAACCATGGCAACTTTATTGTACATGACCTGCTGTTCGCCCGGAGCAGTTGAAAGAATTACGTACGCTTTGTCTACTGGAGAGTCAATTGCAAAGAATTGCTCGAGCACGTTATTTTTCAGAGTGTAATAAATCTTGTACCCACCTGGAACACTGAAAAGCACGTCCGATTTCGAACTGACTCGAAGTATTCTCTCACTCTTTCCAGATTCAATAACTTTTGCAAGTCCGAACGGTGTGTTTACATAAATTTGACCATCTTCAGCGACGAGCTTTTCTCCAATCATATGGTAAGTTCCAAGCGGTAATTCAGCTGGTATCTGGTACTTTGGTTGGACTTCTCGAGTTTCAACGTACCATTTCTGAGCTGTCGTCAAGACCACTTCCCAATTCTCGGGCAAGACAAACCCATCATCTACGGTTTTGTACAATAGGCCGTTGGAATTGAAGAGTACCAAGATATCCGCTTTCAAAGCGCTCGGCAACAAGCAGAGTGATAATATAAATATGACTGACAATGAACTGTTGAACTTCTTCACCATAAGCATCGCCTCTTTAGGTTGTTGGATTTATTAAGTAATTAATTCAGAACGTGTTGTTCTAAGAGTTTTACTAAATCAGATAATCAAAAGAAATATGAACTTTTGTAGTTTTTGAGACTGACAATTCAATCTCAGAGTAATCTGCTCCCAATTTTACTATCGTACCATCTGACACGGTTAGATTTTCCAATCCTTTTGCATAAATTTCAACCTTGGTGAGCCCATTGCCTCTGAGATTTAGCACGCCATTGATGTACATTCTTTCTCCGGCTTTTGTTGACTTTGTGAGGGTCCAGCTGTGGTATATTTGCCAGCTCTTTGAAAGGCTTATTGTTCCTTCTTCTCTTATATCCCACATATTTGCGAACCCTATTGGAATATTTTTTCCATCTGTATCAGAAAATACGTAAACTTTACCGGCGGGTAATTCCTCTCCTTCGTCTGTCTTAACTTCAATAACGTAATCTGCTGGTTCCCAGTCATAGGAATAGGAGTACCGCAAACTTATGAAGTTGATATCCCGCCGAGTAACTTGTAAAGACTTGTTTCTTATATGTATTCCATTCTTTAAACCTTCTAAATTGCCAAGTACAGATAACTTTCTTCCATTTGTATCGTATTCCCTGTACCATTCATCTTCAGGAGCTTCTCTTTCCATTGATTTATCGTAAAATACTCTTGTTTCGTATTGCTCTTCGGATGCTGTTGACAGTATTACGTATGCCTTATCGACAGGAGAGTTTATTTCGAAGAACTGGTCGAGCATGTTACCTTTCAAGGTGTAGTACACTCTGTAGCCGCCCGGTACACGGAATAACACTTCGGATTTAGAACTCATTCTGAGTATCCTCTCAGTTTTCCAATCTTCTACAACCTTTGCAAGCCCGAAGTCTGTATTAACGTATTTTTGTCCGTCTTCGGTTGTCAGTTTTTCTTTAAAAATTTGATAGATCCCAGGCGGCAACTCGACTGGAATCTGATATTTCGCCTGGCTTTTGCGTGTCTCGATGTACCATTTACGCGCTGTTGTAAGCATTACGTTCCAATCTTCAGGCAAAGCAAAACCGTCATCTACACTCATGTACAACAAACCTCTTGAAGCAAATAATACCCGGACAGCAGATGAGGTATCCTTAGACTTTTTCGCCATAGGCTGAAAGCCCCTTTGATTCGTAAGTTTCGCAAAACCTGTCTCATGGCACGGATGCGAGAGTTCTCAAAGTACGACCCTCAAAACATTAAATCTTTGAAAAGCCAGAAATAGCTCAGAACTATGACGAGAATCAACCCGATAGCTATCGCTCTCCACACTTTCTCTGCTCTGTACGAATAATAAACAGGAATAGTATAACCAAGTAGCATACCGCTCAGCAGTCCGCCTATGTGTGCCGCGTTGTTTATGCCGGAACCGGGTATAAAGCCAAGGACAACGTTAAGTACAATCATCGGAAGCAGGGCACTGCCCGTTATGGATTTCAAGAAGAACGGTGTGTCTTTTCTGAAACCAGCACCGAAGAGCGCCCCAACTAAACCAAAGATACCTCCGCTCGCTCCAACGGACAACGAATCGTAGTAGAAAAATTGAGTTGCTACGTTTCCTACAATTCCCGTGATAAAAAAATACGCCAAGAACCTGTAAGTTCCATATATACCCTCTGCGTAGTTTCCGAGGATGTACAGAGCGTACATGTTGAATGCTAAATGTAAAAAACCACCATGCATGAACATGGCGGTTACTATTCTGTACCACTGCCCCTGGCTTATAAGCGGACCGTATTGGGCACCGAACAACAGATATGCTATATCGCTACCGTTAACAAAAGTCCTAAAGACATAAAATGCAAGAAGAATTAGCGAATCTATCAATATCAAGTAAAGATACGCTTGTCTTTTAAAATGCAAATTATCCAAAAAACGCATCTCAAACCTCCAATTGTGAGAAATTAAGTTACCTAATTAACCAAGTGGATTATACTTTGCAATGACCGCATTCGTCTTTTCTTCCCTAACAGCTTCCACCTTTTCCCATATTTCGTTCATCGCAGTTTTCAGCATGTCGTTGAACATATCAAGATCCTCAAGCAGATCTTTTTCGTACACTAACTCTTTAATCTTCCTGTCACAGGTTGCGATTATCTTCAAAGCTCCACCAACTTCAACTTGTACCTCTTCTTGCTGGAATGATTCTTCAAGCGCTTTGAGTTCTTCTTCCATCTTCATTTGCAGTCTCTGGAGTTCGGCAAAATTCTTTGGTATACCCTGTGATGAACCTCCGCCACCAAGGTTTCTTCCACCAAAACTTTTAAGCTTTTTCATCTTAGTGTCCTCCCTTTTAAGTTTTATTTGAGATTATAAGTTTTACATTTACCAATAATATCAATGATTTATCTATCGGCGACCTCGTATATGTAAAATCTGTCGGACCTCAGTTGTTCTTTCTTAGGCGTTACGATCATAACTTCCGCACCATACTTTGTAAAGACCGTCCTTGTGAAAAGCCAATTGTCCTTCCCAAGTACAAAAGCAGCTGTTGAGAACGCATCCGCAATGACTGGATCTTCACTTATTATTGTTGCGCTTACTGCTTTATTTGCCGGGTATCCAGTCTTCGGGTCAATTATGTGGTGGTACCTAACGTTGTCGATTATGAAAAATCTTTCATAATCACCACTTGTCGCAATCGAACCTTCTTTCATGTAAACGATAGCAATGTTTTCTCCCGGTTGACCTCTTGGGTCTCTTATTCCTATCACCCAGTTGGCTTTGTTGTATTTCGGTCCGAGTATCATAATCTGTCCGCCAGCTTCGATAAACCCGTGGCAATTTTTATCGAATTCTTTCGCTATCTGGTACGCTCTTTTCAATGCGTATCCTTTCAATAAACCACCGAGGTCTATCCATACTCCGTTCGTCTTTATCTTTTTATTTAAGTAATCAATCGCAATTTTCTGGTAACCGGACTGCGAGGCAGCTTCGGCTATCTCGGTTGCCGTTGGTACCTTGAACTGATTTGTTGACTGATTCTGCGTGAATTTATCAAATCCCCAGAGTTTTATGAGCCTTCCGATTGAAGGATCAAAAGCACCTTCTGTGTACCGCGCAAGTTTGAGAGAGGTATCTATAATTGATAATGTCTCGTCGTCAACTTCGACCCAGTCTTCCGAGTTGTTTAACTTATAAAGCACACTTGACTCATTATACGGGTCATATTTCTGCTCAAGCCTTTTCATCTCGTTGAAAATCGCCTTTGCGACAGTATTTGTGTTAACTTTCGACGCAATTTTTATCTTGATATAAGTTCCAAATATGTAGTCCTCGTAGTCGTTGTATTGCCCCGTTTTGCCTGAGAAAAAAAGAAGGTATATTGCCATTACAACGAGGAATATCACAATGACTGAGTAAACTACGATACGGTTCAAAATCATAATCTCCTTAGGATCTGGTTGTTGCACGCTTTGCACCGTCCTTCCTTATTAAGGTTCAATATTCTTACATCGTATCCTCTTCTAATTATAACAAGACTTCCGCATTTTGGACAGTACGTACTCTCATATTCTTCGTTCCATACGTTCCCAAGATAAACATAGTTGAGATACCTCTTCGCAAGTAGATATATTTCTCTAAGTGTTTCCACATTAGTCGGTGGTTTTGTGTATTTGTAAGCAGGATGATATCTGGAAAGATGAAGAGGTATGTCAGGTGAAATTTTCGCAAGAGCCTTGAACTCTTCTTCGAGTTCATTAAGACTGTCGTTACCATCAGGTATGACGAGGGTTGTTACTTCCACATGGACATTGTTAAATACCCCCGTTTCGATAGTTTTCAAGACTTGTTCGTAATTGCCACCGCAGACTTTGCGGTAGAAATTGTTGTTGAACGCTTTTAAATCAATATTCATGGCGTCGATAAAAGGTAAGAGTGTTTTCAACGGCTCTTCGTTGATATATCCATTAGTCACCAGCACGTTCTTAAGGTCCTTCTCTTTTGCAAGTTTAGACGTTTCATATACGAACTCGTACCAGACAATTGGTTCACTGTAAGTATAAGCTATTCCTATGTTTCCTTCGTGTTTATATTCAAGGGCTATATCGAGAAGTTCTTCAGGTAATAATTCTTTCACATAGTAGGGCCTTTGTTGTGAAATTTCCCAATTCTGGCAAAATTCGCACTTAAAATTGCAACCCCAAGTGCCGACGGAGATTATCGTGCTCCCGGGGTAGAAGTGAAAAAGTGGCTTTTTTTCGATGGGATCCAGCGCTATAGATGTGACTTCTCTATAATTAAGCGAAAAAAGTTTACCGTTTTCGTTTCTCCTCGCTTTGCAAACACCAGTGCGCCCATTATCGATGACACAGTTGTGCGGGCATAACAAGCATCTTACCTTCCCATCACCGATTTGCTCGTAAAACATGGCTTCACGTTTCATACTATCAACCTTCTTTCAATCTTTAAAAACTGTGCTTCCTCAACCGTGCATATGTTTAGCAATGCTATTCTTCCCTGAACTTTGTAGTAAAGTAATTTTTTATCGGTCTTGCGTTCGGTATAGATTTTCCACTGAAGAGTATTCTCTCATAGTTCTCTTTGTTCTGCGATTTTGAAACCTCGCTTTTCAGCGGTTCTTCTTCCAATATGTAGTCAACTTTTTTCTTGCCAATCTCATATGTATATGGATAGATTAATGTATACTCGCCATCTGGCATATTGGATTTGAAGACACTTTTCCCGTCAGTCCCAAATCCCGCTTTCACGCCTATGTGTATACCAAAGTTGAGGTCAAGAGAATACGCCAAAGAATACGGCGCGAGTAGGTTCTTAACTGTTGTCGGTGGTGTTAGGCTGACTCCAATTACTTCATACTCCATCTGCGTTCTTTCCCATTCCGCCTCTGTTTTTGTCTCATCTTTTGGGATGACTTTTCCAAATAACTTACTACCAATCTTCTTTACTTCTGGGTTTATTCCATCTCTCAAAGTTCTGAGCTTTTGAATAGCCTTCCTTCTGCTATCAAAGATATTATCAAAACTTCCTATCTTTAAGAGAGCTTCAATGGTTGAGAGCGATAGTCCGGAGCTTTCGACAAAATCTTCGAAATTCTTAAATTGATAGTTTAATATTTGGAGTGATTTTTCATAAGATATTCCAGGAACAATATAAAGTGGCAGAGTATAAATATTTTCTTTCTTCTCGCTGTTTGCTTTACTATCAGGAACAATAGGTACAGATGGTGGTAAAACGGTGTAACCTAACGATTGTAAATTGTAAACAGCAGTTTGAAGAACAGAGGTATCGTATTTTAAATACACATCGTAGAAAAGTTTCGGAAAGTTGGTTTTGAAATAAGCCATTAAGAAAGTAATATGGGCATACGCAACAGCGTGCGATTTATTGAATGCATATTCGCCAAGTGCAAGTATCGTTCGTGCGATTTCTGTACCGTCGTTTCCGTACTCTTCACCTAAACGCTTTTCTAAGAGCTTGTACGTTTCTTTTATGCCAGATATATCCTTCTTCGCTATAGCCTTTCTCAGCTCGTCCGCCTGGCTACTCGTTAGCCCAACCAAGTCCATAGCGATTTTCATAACCTGCTCTTGGTATATTGGTATTCCAAACGTCTCAGATAATATGTCGATATCGTATTTCGATTTGTTCTTGCTTTTCATCTGCTTTATTTCTCGTACTATGCCGGCTTTGAGCGGTCCTGGCCTGTTCAGCGATATAGTAAGTGCAAGCTCGTTCAGTGTACTCGGTTTGATGTCGCGCAGGACACCTTTGCCTATATAGCTATCGAGTTGAAAGACATTGTCGCTGAACCCTGTAAATATGTACTTGAAGACCTTTTTTCCTTCGTCCGTCATTTCCAGGTTCTTAACACTCTTATACATCTCATTAGATGAGTATTGCGGAAATACTTCTTTCATGAGTTCTTTCAATACACTTAGCGTCTTGAGACCTAAGATATCGAACTTAATATACCCAAGGCTTTCTAAATCTTTCATATCCCATTCTAATGTGTTAGTTTTTGGAACGCGAGGTGCGTTTATTTCTTGAGTAGATATTATAACTCCGGCTGCGTGTGTTGTTCTTTGCACTGGGATATCAGATAGATATTGGCTCAGCTTTCCAAACTCTTTGAGATGTTTTTCTGGTATATTTGAAAAAGCGCTTATGTTGTACACATATCCGAATTCTTTTCTAAGAAGCTCTAAAAGTCTTCCTCTTTGTTGATCTTCAACGTCTATGTCGATATCCGGATAATCTCTTCTGCCTTCATTGAGAAATCTCTCAAAGAGCAATCCAAATTCAACGGGATTGATCTTCGTGATTCCCAATCTGTATGCCAACAAGCTTCCTACAACGCTTCCCCTTCCCGGACCAATCTCTATGTCATTTTTACTCGCAACATCGACAATTTTCTTCACAGTATGAAAGTAATTTTCAAAACTGAATTTTTTAATAACTTCTATTTCTTTCTTGAGACGTTCTGGATGTTCTTTTTCTTCGGCTAAAATTTCCAAGAGCAAATCATTTTTGCTCCTGTAAAGTCTTTGATTGCTCACGAGCTCATACCGGACAAAACCAAGCTTTGTGTAATTTATATCCTTGAGCTCTTCTACAAAATTTGGTGTTTTTCCAAGGTAATCTGTAAGAGCCAAGAAATAATCACGTTGACCTGGCAAAAAATAAGCAGGTGACGATTCTATATAATCAAACTCAGTTCCGATAGAGCCTAGTTGGCCATTACTGTATAGCCTGAATAATCTGTACAGTTCATCTGTATTCTTTGCAATATACGTCTTTTCCCCAATTCGAAGTCCAACGATTCCGTTTAAGTTGTGTTTCTTTGCTCCGTGAAGAAATTTTACAACACCACACAGTGTCGTATCCGAGAGCACCACTGTATCAATATTATTATCAGTGCACCATTTAAACAACTCGTCAAACTTTATAACTGAACCTTCAAATGAATAGACAGATGCTACGCAGACTATACAGGTATCACTCCCAAACTATTCGTTTTTAGACAAAAGTTTTCTTAATTCTGGAAGATTCGGGTTTCTGAAAACACCATACCCCATCACTAAGATGTCTACACCACTTTTGACTAACTCAAGGGCGTTTTCGTTTCCAACACCGCCATCAACCGCTATCTTTAATTTGTAATCATTGTCTTTCCTAATTTCCGAAAGCTTTTTTATTTTTCTCCACATACTCGGTATGAATTTTTGACCAGAAAAGCCTGGGTTTACAGTCATGATGAGTATACCGTCGACGTACGGAAGAATTTCTTCAAGCGTGCTTAGTGGTGTTGCAGGATTGATTGCAACAAAAGCCTCAGCACCGAGCGACTTTATGAACTCGACACTTCGGTGCAAATGATAGCAAGTCTCTTGGTGAATAGTGACTCTCGTCGCGCCTTTCTCTATAAAAAGCTTTATGTGAAAATCTGGGTTAGTGACCATAAGATGAGCATCAATTGGCATGTTTGTGAATTTCCTTAGTCCCTCAATCATTGGGTAACCAAACGTCAAATTCGGAACAAAGTGACCGTCCATAACATCGAGATGTATTTCGTCGATGTGGTCCTTAACTCTTTCAACTTCGTCCTTCAAGTGTGCCAAATCTGCGGCTAAAATCGATGCACTTATGATCGCCATTTCTAAACCTCCTCCTTTGATTATTATCTGTTTAAATCTATTCTGAACTATTATGATACAGTAAGGAAAAATTGTTAATATGGATTTTAAACGAAATTCGCTCTTTTCTGATATAATTATACTCGTTAAGGGAGTAAATTACAAATTCTAAACGTAAACATTCAGAGAGGTGAAGTTGTGAACATTAGGAGAATTGTGGTACCTCAGGATGTTGCGATGATCGAAGTACTTGGACAATACGACAACAAGGCGCGTTATCTGAGAAGAAGGTACAATGTGGAAATATCAGTAGTCGACAACGAAATCAGAGTGAAGGGCGAGGATGAGAAGTCACTTGATATAGTTGAAAAGATACTAAAAGAAGTGATAAATATAACAAGAGATGGGCATCTTTTGGATTGGACAGAGTTCGAATATATCGTTGAAGAGAACGAGAAGATAGAGAACCCAAGAGAAGTTTACAAAAAGTCAGTTGGCAAGGTCAAGGCTAAGACGGAAGGACAAAAGAAGTACCTCGACGCTATAGAAAAGAACGACGTCGTATTTGCAATAGGACCTGCTGGGACTGGAAAGACTTATTTGGCTTCGGCTGTTGCTGTCGATTATCTCAAATCGGGCAAAGTACAGCGGATAGTTCTTACCAGACCAGCAGTGGAAGCTGGCGAGAGGTTAGGCTTTCTGCCAGGTGACTTGACTGAAAAGGTAGATCCTTACCTTAGACCGCTTTACGATGCTCTTATCGATATGCTCGGTATTGAGAAATTCATATCTTTGCGGGAGAAGAACATAATCGAAATTGCTCCGTTAGCCTACATGCGTGGAAGAACATTGAACAACGCATTTATAATACTCGACGAAGCGCAGAACACAACGTACGAACAGATGAAGATGTTTTTAACACGTATGGGATTCGGTTCCAAGGTAATTGTCACAGGTGATATCACTCAGATAGATATTGAAGAGAGATCCGGACTCGTTGTAGCACAAGAGATTCTCAAGGGAATAGATGGTATTGAATTCGTGTACCTTACTGACGCAGACGTAGTAAGACATCCGCTGGTAAAGAAAATTATTCGGGCGTATGACGAATTTGAAAGAGAAGAAAAGTCTGAAAGATCAGATAGAGCAAGAAGATAAAGTTGCGCATTTTAGGTGGGAGAAATCGGTCAACGCCCCACCACTGAAGTGGCGGGCTTGAAGCCTTCGTTGACTAGCCTCAACCAAAGCCAATAGGCTTCTTGGCTACGTTAGATGGGTCATGACACCATGGAATGCTGCTCAAGTTCCATGCTCTGTCGCCTATCGTTAAACAGTTCTGAGTGGTCGGGACAGTGTGGCAGACATGAC
>OFGS01000075.1_pt1 | contig 28013 bp, 25 predicted proteins | sample 1521851 | NCBI WGS metagenome assembly OFGS01 (sample SAMEA3142070, study PRJEB24117) | hot springs metagenome
CTTGACGTTTTGGAGATTGACGCTGCATCAAACACCAGTGTCAATGACGTGAGGCAAATCAGAGACGAGGTCAGATACCCACCTTCTATGTGCAAAAAGAAAGTGTATATAATAGACGAGGTTCACATGCTCTCAACGGGGGCTTTCAACGCGCTTTTAAAAACCCTTGAAGAGCCCCCTTCCCATGCACTTTTTATTCTGGCAACTACAGATATCCAGAAAGTGCCTGCAACCATCTTGTCCAGGTGTCAAAGGTTTGATTTCAAAAGGATTTCTGTAAAAGACATATATGAAAGGCTAAAAAAGATTGTTCAGATGGAAAATATATCAATTGACGATAATGCCCTGTATTTGATTTCACAAAAGGCAGAAGGTGCTCTGAGGGATGCTTTGACCATATTAGAAAGGTGCATAAATACATCTGATGAACATATAACCTACAAGTTTGTTGCAAACCTTTTGGGTGTTACATCAACCGAGATAGTAAAAGAGTTTATTGCTTCTATTGTAGAAAATGATTCAAACAAAGGACTTAAAGTGGTAAACAGGCTTTGGGATGAAGGAATGGATGTCAATACCTTTTTAGAAGAGGCTGTGAAGCTTTTGAGAAGTGCACTTATTTTGCGACTTGGCGCAAAAGATGTTTTAGTTGACATGCTTGAAAGTGATAAAGATTTTGTCATGAACATCTCAAACCTTGTTGATTCAAACAGGCTTGTATCAATTATAAAGATGCTTATTGACACTGCCAACCAGGTACGCTGGACAAGATTTCCAAAAGTTTTGCTTGAAATAAACACAATAAAGCTTTGCGACAGCCAGTTTGACACCTCATTTGAAACGCTCATTGAGAGAGTGCGAAAACTTGAGACAAGGCTATCACAGATTGCCGAAAATCCCAAAGCTTTTGAAGCTGTAAAGCTTGACAAGGCTTCATCCACAAAACAGGATCAAAAGACAGCGCATACAGCTGACAAAAGCGCAGAAGGTGTAGATAGCAGTGCATCTTTTTCGTGGTCTGAGATTTTGAGCAGGTGGCAGGAAATAAAAGAGGCTATCAAGGAGGAAAAGCCGGGACTTTCACATGTTCTTCAAAATGCCAGCCTGAGGTTTGAAAATGGTGTGAAGGTATGTTTCAAGCAGGAAGATAGTGTGTTTGCAGATGTTTTGAGCAGGAACATAGAGTATTTTAAATCGGTTTTGAAAAGAATTGTAGGATATGAAGGTGAGGTCTCTGTTGAGGTTGAAAAGGAAAAGCCTTTGAAGGAAGATGCTGTATCTGACCAGGATATAATAAACAAGCTCAAGGACATCTTTCCTGACACAGAGATTACTATAAAAGAGTGAAAGGAAGAAGCGATATGAACAACAACATTTACATTATCTACGGTAAAGATGCTAAATCTATGACAAAACAGCTTCTTGAGTATGCCGATGTGAAAAGATATATTCCTATAAAGAGCAAAATTGCTATAAAACCCAACTTGGTTGTTGCAAAGCCGTACACCTCAGGTGCGACAACAAACCCATACATTGTTGAAGGAATCATAGAGTACTTGAGGGAAAATGGGTGTGAAAACATTGCAATTTTAGAGGGTGCATGGCTTGGCGCTTCCACAAAAAGGGCGTTTGAAGTTTGTGGGTATACTGAAATTGCAAAAAAGTATGGTGTAAAGCTCATTGACACAAAAGACGATAGGCCTTTGAAGGTAAATGTTGATGGGTTTGAACTTAACATTTGTAGCAAGGTTTATGAATATGACTTTTTAATAAACGTTCCGCTTTTGAAAGGGCACTGCCAGACACAACTTACCTGTGCTTTGAAAAATCTCAAAGGGCTCATTCCTGACAGTGAAAAGAGAAGGTTTCATACACTTGGTCTTCACAAACCAATTGCATATTTGAACAAAGCAATAAAGACCCATCTTGTGGTGGTAGACAGTATTATGCCAGACCCTGACTTTGAAGAGGGAGGAAATCCTGTTGAGAAGGATTTTATAGCCCTTGGCTTTGACCCGGTTCTGATTGACAGCTTTGCCGCCGAGCATCTGGGATACAACCCATATGACATTGAATACATAAGCTTGGCAGAAAAATTGGGAGTTGGAAAAGCCGGTGAGTATAATATCATAGAAATAAATCCTGAGAAAAAACCAACCGGATTTTCAAAGAGGTCCTCTATTGTTTCAAGATACGCGAAGTATATTGAAGAAAAAGATGCATGTTCAGTCTGCTATGCAAATTTAATAAGTAGCCTTATGAGACTTGATGAGCAAGGGCTTTTGAAAAAACTTTCAAAAAAACTGTATATTGGCCAGGGCTATAAAGGAAAAGCTATGGATGGAATAGGAATTGGAAGCTGCACAAAAGCTTTTAATGTGTGCAAACTTGGATGTCCTCCAAAGTCAAACGAGATTGTTGAGTTTTTAAAACAAAATTTATAGAAAATATTCATGCTCAGGGCACATGCATGTAAAAGAAGATGTGTGTGCCTTTTTTGTTTGCTTAAAAAATAGAAAGTAACTTTTCAACACCCAGAGAAGCTTGGGAAATAACATATCCACAGAGTTATCCACATTATCCACAGCTTAAGTTTTAACAGAATGGATATTTGGCTATTGTGAATTGTGGATAGTTTTGTGGAAAAAATTTTTGTGTAAATAAGTCGAATTTGGTGGTATATATATAATATCAAAACAAAACCTTCTACATAGAAAGGATGGTCAATATGATGAACTTTATTATCAGTGGCAAGAACATTGAAGTAACAGATGCACTAAAAGAGAGGATTGAAAAGAAACTTTCAAAGCTTGAGAGGTATATCAAACTTAACACTGATGTTCATGTAACTTTGAGTGTTGAGAAGATTTCACACATAATTGAAGTGACAATACCATTCCATGGAATGATTTTGAGAGCTGAAGAGAGAAGCAACGATATGTACAGTGCCATAGATTTGGTTGTTGACACCTTGGAAAGGCAAATCCGAAAGTTCAAAACAAAGATAGCAAAAAGGGCAAAAGATGCAGAGTCTTTGCGATACATGACATTCGAATTAGAAGAGCCTGAAAAAGAAGCTGCAGAAGAAAATGGTGAGTTTAGAATTGCCAAGACAAAGAGGTTTCCAATAAAGCCAATGAGCGTGGAAGAGGCTATTTTGCAGATGAATTTGCTTGGTCATAACTTCTTTGTATTTTTGAATCAGGACACAGATAAGGTGAATGTGGTGTATAAAAGAAACGACGGTGCGTATGGTTTAATTGAACCTGAATATTAAAAGTTTTTTTAAACATAAGAAAAAATTAAGAGCATCACTGCCCCCGCTCAAGACAAGAATTTGTCTTGAGCGGATTTTTGTTTGAATATATCTTCAAGAAGTGATAAAATAATTATTTGAACTGTCCAAAAATTTTTGAAAAAATCGAGGGTGGAAACATGTTAAAAATAATTGAAAAGCTGATAGGAAGCTACAGCGAAAGAGAGATTAAAAAAATCTTGCCAATAGTTGATAAGATAGAATCACTTGCACCGGAATATGAGAGATTAACAGATGCAGAGCTGAGGCAAAAGACAGACATATTCAAACAGAGGCTAAAAAACGGCGAAACTTTGGACGATATCCTGCCAGAAGCGTTTGCAGCTGTGCGAGAGGCTGCTTGGCGGACTTTAAAGATGCGCCATTTCAGAGTTCAGTTAATTGGTGGAATAGTTTTGCACCAGGGCAGGATTGCAGAGATGAAAACTGGTGAAGGTAAAACTCTTGTGGCAACTCTGCCTGCGTACTTGAACGCTTTAGAGGGCAAGGGTGTTCATATAGTAACTGTTAATGACTACTTGGCAAAAAGAGACGCTGAGTGGATGGGACCTATTTACAATTTCTTGGGACTTTCTGTTGGTGTTATAGTCCATGGCCTGACACATGAAGAGAGGAAAAAAGCTTATAGCTGTGATATTACCTATGGTACAAACAACGAGTTTGGGTTTGATTACTTGCGTGACAACATGGCAATTTACAAAGAAGAACTTGTGCAAAGAGAGCTAAACTATGCAATAATCGACGAGGTTGACTCAATCTTGATTGACGAGGCAAGAACGCCTCTTATCATCTCAGGTCCTGCTGAAAAGTCAACAGACCTTTACAAAAGAGCAGACAATTTCGTAAGAAGACTAAAACCTCTTTATTATAACAGTGATGATGACAAGCAAATGCCTGATACCACTGGCTATGACTATATAGTAAACGAGAAAAGACACACAGTTTCGCTCACAGAAGAGGGTATCAAGAAAGCCGAGAAATATTTTGGTGTCACAAACTTGGCTGACCCGGAAAATGCAGCCCTTCACCACCACATTATCCAGGCACTAAAAGCTCACGCGCTCATGAAAAGAGACAGGGACTATGTTGTAAAAGATGGCCAAGTAATCATCGTTGATGAGTTCACAGGAAGATTGATGTACGGCCGAAGGTTTTCGGAAGGGCTTCACCAGGCCATTGAAGCAAAAGAAGGCGTGAGGATAGAAAGAGAAAGCAAAACTTTGGCAACAATTACCTTCCAGAACTATTTCAGGCTGTACAAAAAACTTGCTGGTATGACAGGTACTGCAAAGACAGAAGAGCAGGAGTTTAGAGAAATCTATAAGCTTGATGTCATAGAAATTCCTACGCACAAACCAATGATAAGAATTGACCATCCTGACAAGGTTTACAAGACAGAAAAGGCAAAGTTTGAGGCGATTGTTCAGGAGATTGTTGAGACTCATAAAAAAGGTCAGCCTGTTTTGGTTGGTACAGTGTCAATTGAGAAGTCTGAGATGCTGAGCGAGATGCTTAAAAAACATGGTATAAAACATGAGGTTTTAAACGCAAAACACCACGAAAAAGAGGCTATGATAATTGCAAAGGCTGGCCAAAAAGGTGCTGTGACAATTGCAACCAACATGGCTGGCCGTGGAACAGACATTGTTTTGGGCGAAGGTGTTGCTGAGCTTGGCGGGCTGAAAGTAATTGGTACAGAGAGGCATGAGAGCAGGCGAATAGACAACCAGCTCCGAGGAAGAGCCGGCCGCCAGGGTGACCCAGGCGAGTCAAGGTTTTATGTGTCGCTTGAGGACGATTTGATGAGACTTTTCGGGTCTGAGAGGATCAAAAACCTTGTTGAGTCGCTGGGACTTCCTGATGATCAGCCGATTGAACACAAGCTCTTGTCTGATGCCATTGAAAAGGCGCAAAAGAGGGTTGAAGCGCGAAACTTTGAGATACGAAAACATCTTTTGCAATTTGACGATGTTTTGAACAAGCAAAGAGAGATAATATACTCACAAAGGCGCAAGGTTTTAGAAGGCGAGAACTTAAGAGACTCTATCCTTGGCATGATAGATGAGCTTGTGGATTACAAGATAAAGGTGTACACAGGCGAAAGTCCTCATCCTGAAGACTGGGATATAAAAGGTCTTTTGCAGGATTTGAAGTTTATATTCTTGGATAGTGAGCTTTCTGAGCAGGATGCAAAAAATATGACAAAACAGGAGCTAAAAGAAAAGCTCATCTCAATTGCAAAAGAAAAATATGAGAAGAAAGAACAAGAAGTTGGCGAGCTTATGCGCGAGCTTGAAAGGGTTGTGCTTTTGCGAGTTGTTGACATGCACTGGATGGAACACATAGATGCAGTAGAACAGCTAAGAGAAGGCATATCTCTTCGCGCGATTGGTCAAAAAGACCCAATAGTTGAGTTCAGGTTCGAAGCGTTTGAGATGTTTGATGAAATGATAAAGAGAATCCAGGAGGACACAATAAAGATTATACTTCATGCAAATGTTGAAAATATGCCTCAAAGAGAAAGAGTTGTTAAAGAGATGTATGAAAATGCGCCATCAGACACACCTGTGAGAAAACCTGTTGTGAAAACACAGAAGGTTGGAAGAAACGACCCATGTCCTTGCGGGAGCGGCAAAAAATACAAAAAATGCTGCGGTGCAGTGTGATTTTTTTAAAAATCATTAGTGAGAGGAGTGGTCTTAAAATATGCTTATGCTTGAAGAAATTTTGCAAAGGCTTGAGAAGGCAGAAGAAGACCTCAAGGAAATGAGGGTTTCTCTTTGACATCGACAGGCTGGAAAGTGAACTAAAATCGTTGGAGAGTGAGACTTCAAGTCCTGATTTCTGGCAGGATTTAGAGAACTCTCAAAAAGTTTTGCAGAAAATAAAAAGGCTAAAGGACAAAATAGAGAGGTTCCAAAAACTATATTCGCAGTGGGAAGATTTAAAAGTGCTGACAGAGCTGAGCTTGGAAGAAGGCAACCATGAGATGGCAGAAGAGCTTGAAAAAGAGCTTTTGGACCTTGAGAGGAAAATAGAGGATTTCAAGATAGAGGTCCTTTTAAACGGTCCCTATGACAAAAACAATGCAATACTCTCAATTCATGCGGGTGCAGGCGGCACAGAAGCTCAGGACTGGGCAGAGATGCTACTTAGGATGTACACGCGCTGGGCAGCAAAAAAAGGCTACAAGGTTGAAACTTTAGACATTCTGCCGGGGGAAGAGGCAGGCATTAAAAATGTCACAGTTCGCGTAGTTGGTGAAAATGCCTATGGGTATCTGAAAGCTGAAAAAGGAGTTCACAGGCTTGTGAGGATTTCGCCGTTTGATGCAGCAGGAAGAAGACATACTTCCTTTGCAGCGGTTGAGGTCCTGCCCGAGGTTGAAGATGACACCGACATTGAGATAAAGGAAGAAGACCTTGAGATAGACACATTCAGAGCATCTGGGGCAGGTGGCCAGCATGTTAATAAGACAGAGTCAGCTGTTAGAATAAAGCACATTCCAACAGGTATTGTTGTGACGTGCCAGAATGAGAGGTCCCAACACAAGAATAGGGAAATTGCTCTCAAAATCTTAAAAGCAAAACTTTTAGAGCTCAAAGAAAAGGAAAGAAGAGAGAAGATTCAAAAACTAAAAGGGGAACAGACAGAAATTGGCTGGGGAAATCAAATAAGGTCTTATGTATTTTGCCCGTATACTTTGGTAAAAGACCACAGGACAGAAGCAGAAGTAGGGAATGTTGAGGCAGTAATGGACGGTGAGATAGATATCTTCATAAATGCGTACCTCAAGAAATTTAGAAACGAGGAGGAAGTAGCGTGAGGCAGTATGTCATTTTCAATGTAGGAGACTACAGCTTTGGGGTTGACATACTTGAGATTGTTGAGATTATAAAGCCAAACAAGATTGTAAAGGTACCAGCTATGCCAAAGTATGTCGAAGGCATCATTGATGTGAGAGGCACATCTGTCCCGGTTTACAACCTTGCAAAACGGCTTGAGATTGAGTCAAAGGCTGAGACGCAGAAGATCATTATTGTAGAGCTTTCTAAATTCCAGCTTGGTTTTTTGGTTGATGATGTCTCTGAGATACTCAAAATTGAAGATGACAAGATTGAAAAGGCAAGTGAGAGCATCAGGGGAATCAAGCGAAAATTCATTGACTCAATTGCGCGTGTCGGTGATGATATGATTATCATTCTTGATCTTAAGAATGTGCTTACAATGGAAGAGGAAGATGAGATTTCTCAAATGCTGGATCAAAAAAATGAGAATTAGCAAAGTAGATGGGGCCAGTAAAGGTTTTTGTTACAATAGGCCCCTAATCTTTTTTAAAAAAAACGTTAAAATTTTGGGTAGATATAAAAAGAAAATAAATTGATAACTGTATGCAAGTATACTACAATTTATTATAAAATTAATAGTCAGGGGTGAAAATAGAAGATGGCAAAACCGATGACAATGTCTCAAAAGATTTTAGCATACCACGCAGGTAAAGAATATGTTGAGCCTGGCGATTTGATATTTGCAAATATTGATTTGGTTTTGGGAAATGACGTCACAACTCCGGTTGCAATAAAGGAGTTTGAAAAGATAGGGATTGACAGGGTTTTTGACAAAGATAAAATTGCAATAGTTCCCGACCATTTTACTCCAAACAAAGACATAAAATCTGCTCAGCAGTGCAAGATGGTTCGAGAGTTTGCTAAAAAGTATGAGATTACAAATTACTTTGAAGTTGGCGAGATGGGCATTGAACATGCACTCTTGCCAGAGAAAGGACTTGTTGTGCCGGGTGATTTGGTTATTGGTGCAGACTCTCATACATGCACATATGGTGCTCTTGGCAGCTTCTCAACAGGAATTGGTTCTACTGACATGGCATGTGCAATGGCAACAGGCAAGTGCTGGTTCAAAGTTCCAGAGGCCATCAAGTTTGTCCTCTACGGCAAGAAAACTGGCTGGACATCAGGCAAAGATATCATCCTTCACATTATCGGTATGATAGGTGTTGATGGAGCGCTTTATAAGTCAATGGAATACACGGGTGAAGGTTTAAAATCACTTTCGATGGATGACAGGTTCACCATCGCTAACATGGCAATTGAAGCAGGTGCGAAAAATGGCATATTTGAGGTTGATGAGAAAACAATTGAGTATGTAAAGCAGCACTCAACAAAGCCTTATAAGATATTCAAGGCAGACGAGGATGCAGAGTATTCAGAGGTCTTTGAGATTGATATTTCAAAAATTAGACCCACAGTTGCGTTCCCACACCTTCCAGAGAACACAAAAACAATAGATGAGATAACAGAAAAGATTTATATTGACCAGGTTGTGATTGGCTCTTGTACAAATGGTAGAATTGAAGATTTGAGGATTGCAGCAAAGATCTTAAAAGGTAGAAAGGTTAAAAAAGGACTCAGATGTATCATATTCCCCGCAACACAGAATATATACAAGCAGGCATTAAAAGAGGGACTCATTGAGATATTCATTGACGCTGGATGTGTTGTTTCAACACCCACTTGCGGTCCATGTCTTGGCGGACACATGGGAATTTTGGCAGATGGTGAGAAGGCTCTTGCTACAACAAATAGAAACTTTGTTGGCAGGATGGGTCATCCAAATAGCGAGGTTTATCTGTCATCCCCTGCAATTGCAGCAGCATCAGCAGTTTTAGGCTACATTGGCTCACCTGAAGAGCTTGGTATGAAGGGAGATGAAGAGCAATGATTTTCAAAGGAAAAGCTCACAAGTATTATGATAACATTGACACAGATGTTATTATTCCTGCAAGATATCTTAACACATCTGATCCGGCTGAACTTGCAAAACACTGTTTGGAGGATTTGGACAAAGAGTTTGTGAACAAGGTTCAAAAAGGTGACATTTTGGTTGCAGGTAAGAACTTTGGCTGTGGTTCGTCAAGAGAGCATGCGCCAATTGCAATAAAAGCATGTGGAGTATCTTGTGTTATTGCAAAGTCGTTTGCAAGGATATTTTACAGAAATGCTATAAATATTGGTCTTCCAATTGTTGAGTGCGAAGAGGCAGTAGATGGAATAGAAGCTGGTGATGAGGTTGAAGTTGACCTTGTAACAGGTAGCATAAAAAATCTTACAAAGAACAAAGAGTTCAAGGCAAAGCCGTTTCCTGAGTTTATGCAAAATATCATGAAAGCAGGCGGGCTTATAGAGTTTGTAAAAGGAGAGTTGAAAAAAGATGCATAGGATAGCTGTAATTCCTGGTGATGGAATAGGTCCTGAGGTAATCGAGCAAGCACTACTTGTTCTTGACAAGGTATCATCAAAGTATGGAGTTAAATTTGAGTATATCTTCATTGACGCTGGCGGATGTGCAATTGACAAGTATGGCGTGCCAATTAAAGATGAAGATTTGGAACTGGTAAAAAAATGTGAGGCAACACTCTTGGGTGCTGTTGGAGGACCAAAATGGGATGGTCTTCCAGGGAATTTTCGACCTGAACAAGCACTTTTGAAACTGAGAGGGGGACTAAAAGTTTATGCAAACCTGCGACCTGCTGTGCTGTATGATGAGTTAAAAGATTCATCCCCTCTCAAAAAAGAGATTGTATCAAGAGGCATTGATATTCTGGTTGTCAGAGAGCTAATTGGTGGCATGTACTTTGGTCCAAAGGGAAGAGAAGTAAAAAATGGCGATGAAGTGGCTTATGACACAGAGGTGTATTCAAAAAGTGAAGTTAGAAGAATTGCAAAGGTTGCGTTTGAAGCTGCCAGAAAGAGAAGGAAAAAGGTAACCTCTGTTGACAAGGCAAACATCTTGGAGTCTTCAAGGCTCTGGAGAGAAACTGTTGAAGAGGTTGCAAAAGATTATCCTGATGTTGCGCTAAATCACATGTATGTTGACAATGCATCAATGCAGCTTGTAAAAGACCCATCACAGTTTGATGTTATACTTACTTCCAACATGTTCGGTGACATTTTGTCTGATGAGGCATCAATGATTGTAGGGTCGATTGGGATTCTTGCCTCTGCCTCACTTGGCGAAGGTAAGGTGGGGCTTTACGAGCCAATTCACGGCACAGCACCGGACATTGCAGGACAAGATTTGGCAAATCCGATTGCAACAATTTTGTCTGCTGCGATGATGCTGCGCTACAGCTTTGACATGGAAGATGCTGCAAAGGCTATAGAAAATGCTGTGAAGATTGCTCTCAAAGAAGGGTATAGAACAAGAGATATCTACACAGAAAATTGCAAACTTGTTGGAACAAAACAGATGGGAAAAATTATTTGTGAAAATATCTAAAAGCTGCAGAGAATTTTCTGCAGCTTTTTTGTGTTTATAATCTCTCTTAAATAAGGTAAAATATTAACATAACACATTTTTAAATAAACCATACACTGGAGGGGTTTTTGAAATGAAGTACAGACCCTTTGGGAAAACAGGCTTTATGGTATCTGCTCTTGGATTTGGTGCAATGAGGTTACCAATCTTGGATGGTGACTATTCGAAGATTGATGAAGAAAAAGCAACCCAAATGCTGCATTTTGCAATCGACAATGGAATCAATTACATTGACACAGCGTATGTGTACCATGGTGGCAACAGCGAGGTTGTTGTTGGTAAAGCTTTGAAAGGGGGATATAGAGAAAAGGTTAAGATTGCAACAAAACTTCCTGTTTGGCAGGTAAATAATTTTGATGATGCTGACAGAATTTTGGATGAGCAGCTAAAAAGACTTGATACAAGCTATATTGACTTTTATCTTTTGCATGCTCTCAACAAAGACCACTGGAAGAAGCTAAAAGAGATGAACATCTTCAAGTGGATTGAAAAGGTGCTTCTTGAGGGTAAAATAAAATATATTGGGTTTTCATTCCATGACGATGTAGCTACATTCAAAGAGATTGTTGACAGCTACAACTGGACGTTCTGCCAGATACAGTACAATATCCTCAACCGAAACTATCAGGCAGGGGAAGAGGGGCTCAAATATGCAGCTGCAAAAGGATTGGCAGTTGTCATTATGGAACCGCTTTTGGGTGGAAGGCTTGCAAAGGAGCCTCCTCAAGAGATAAAACAGCTTTGGGAAAAGGCAGCTGTTAAAAGAACACCTGTTGAGTGGGCACTTTCGTGGCTCTGGAACCAAAAAGAGGTGTCAGTTGTGCTAAGCGGTATGAGTACTCTTGATCAGGTAAAAGAAAATATTGAATATGCAAGCAAATATGAAGTGGGAAGTTTAACTGATGAGGAACTTGAGCTTATTGAAAAGGTTGCTCAAAAGTATAATGAACTGAGAAAAGTCAACTGCACAGAGTGCAAATACTGTATGCCATGTCCACAGGGTGTTAATATCCCATGGAATTTTAGCATTTACAATCAGGCAAGCATGTATAACATGTATCAGGAGATGAAAAATGATTATGCAAAGAAAGAAAAAGAAAGAGCAGAAAATTGTGTTGAGTGTGGTGTTTGCGAGACAAAATGTCCACAGAACCTTCCAATAAGAGAGGTCCTAAAAGAGGTTCACGCATATTTTTCAAAATAAAAATAGGTTATTTACTTTAAAGCGCATTTTATGATAAAATACTGCATGTTGTGGGAAGATAAAAATTCTTTCTTCCCTTGCTCCCAAAAGGTGATTTGGGGGCCTTTAAGTCTATAAGGGAGGTGAAAGCTGTGGTTGAGAGAAAGTATGAAACAGTATTTATTATAAGCCCCACACTTGACGATGAGGCAAGAAATAGCCTTATCGAAAAGTTCAAAAACCTTATCTCAAGCAATGGCCAGCTTCTTACAGTTGAAGAGTGGGGGAAAAGAAGGCTTGCATACAAGATAGACAAGCACGCAGAAGGTTATTATGTGCTGATGCAATTTATAAGCAAGCCTGAGTTCCCACGCGAGCTTGAGAGGGTTTACAGAATTACAGACGGGGTTATTAGGTTCTTGATTGTAAAGCTTGAAAAATAAGAGGGGGCGGCTTTTTTGAATAAGGTTATTTTAATGGGTCGCCTCACGCGCGACCCAGAGTTTAGGCTTACTGCCAACAATACCCCCGTTGCAAACTTCACGCTTGCTGTCAACAGACGTTTTAAACGCGAAAATGACCAGGATGCAGATTTTATTCCCATTGTTGCGTGGAGCAGGCTTGCCGAGTTTTCAAAAAACTATCTTAAAAAAGGAAGGCAAGTTGTTGTAATAGGAAGACTTCAGCTTCGCACGTGGGATGATGAGACAAATAGGCGCCACTACATCACCGAGGTTGTGGCAGAAGAAATTTACTTTGCAGAGCCAAAACCTAAGGATGTACCGGTTGACAGCGAAGCAGAGGTAAAAGAAGACATTATTTTGCCTGACTTAGATGAAGAGACAATAGATGATAGTGAACTTGAAAAGTTTTTTGAAGAGGATGTAAAAATTCCATCAAAAAACAATGATGTTGATGAGGGTATAGAAGACGACCTGCCATTTTAGATAAAGTGGAAATTTAAGAAAAAGGAGGGAAAAGGTTTGAACAACAATCAAAATCAGCAGCAAGCTCAAGCTACTCAAACAGTAGAAAGAGTTAGTTCAAGGCAGAAAAAGAAAAAGAGAGTTTGTTCATTCTGTGTTGAGAGAATATATGAGATAGATTACAAAGATGTGAACAGGCTCAAAAAATTCCTCACAGAAAGAGGTAAAATAATGCCAAGAAGAACAACTGGCAACTGTGCAAGACATCAAAGACAGTTAACACGAGCTATCAAACGCGCAAGAATCTTGGCACTTTTGCCGTTTATAGTTGAATAGACACTACATGCCTCTATGCTTAAGACGCGGCATAGAGGCTTTTTATTTTGTGTGCAGCTTTTGGAATGAAACTTGGTAAGAGTTCTAAATCACTTTTTTGTAACATATATTTTTGCGTTCAAACATCACAAGCCAATCAAGAAGATCTTCAAGTAGTTTTCTTAAAGCACAATTTATTTTGGCATTCCTATTGACACTATCTACATGTTTTAAGATTGTTGATTTAAAAAACTTTATAGTGATAAAATAATAGCAAAAATCGTTGATCGAAAAGAGGGTGATAAAAATTCCTGCGACCATCAAAGACATTGCTCGCTACACAGGCTTATCAATTGCAACAATTTCGAAATACTTAAATAGAGGAAACGTGCTTGAAAAAAAATAGAATATTGATTGAAGAAGCCATAAAAGCGTTGGATTTTGAAGTGAATGAGATTGCAAGAGGACTGAGAACAAATAAAACTATGACCATTGGTGCGCTTATACCTGTATTTGAGCAGTTCTTTAGTACTATTATTTCGAGTTTAGAGACAATCTTGCTTGAAACAGGCTATAGCGTTGTTGCGTGCGACTATAAAGATGATGAGAAATTGGAAAAGGAAAGGTTTGATACAACTTTTAATAAAAAAGTCTATAAAAGATGTTAAACGTTGATTTTATTGGTTTTAAGATGATTTAAAATGCTTTGACTCGTTATTTATTCAATTTATTTGTGATTGACAAGGAATGTACTAAAGAATATAATTATTTTACCAAAAAAGTTATTTTTTATAAAACAAGAGCTAAACGTTTTACATAATAACTTTTCATTTTGCCAACGGAGATTTGCATTTCAAAAACTTAAAGAGGTGTTATTATGAATTTACAAAACTTAAAAGTAATCTTTAATAAGCCAGCAAGATGTTGGGAAGAGGCACTCCCAATAGGTAATGGAAGCTTGGGTGCAATGATTTATGGTGGAGTTAAATATGAGACCATTCAATTAAATGAAGAAAGTATTTGGTCGTGTGGACCTCGAAGAAGAGAAAATCCAGATGCTTTTAAGTATTTACCTGAGATACGAAAAACCATTTTGGAAGGCAATATAAAAAGAGCAGAAGAACTTTCGGTTTTTGCTCTTTCTGGAACACCTCATAGCGAAGGAAATTACGAACCGTTGGGTTATCTTGATATATATTTTGAAGAGGTTGAATCAGATAAAGTTAAAAACTACACAAGATATCTTGATATTTCAAATGCCATATGTAAAGTTGAATTTGATGTAGATAATATCAGATATAAAAAGATTTATTTTTCTTCTTATCCCGATAAGGTGATAGTGGTAAAGATATGTTCCAGCAAAACAGGGGCAGTATCCTTGAGAGCAAAATTTAGACGTGAGTATCAAGAAGACATAGACAAATGCGGAAAAGTAGATAATGATAAAATATTTTTTGAATGTTTAGCCGGTGAGGGAAGAGGAGTTTCTTTTTCTGCTGTATTAAAGGCTGTTTCAAAAGATGGGGATGTCTATACAATTGGTGACAATTTGTTTGTCAAAAATGCAACTGAGGTTATGCTTTTAATTACCTCAACAACCAGCTACAAAGAGAAAGACTACTTTAACTGGTGTTTGAAAACAGTTGAACAAGCATCTAAATATGTATTTGAGAACCTGTATAAGAGACATACAGAAGATTATAAGTCATTGTTTAGTAGAGTTGAGTTTTATATTGATACAAAAGATTCCAGCAAATGCACTGAATTAACTACTCCAGAAAGGATTAATTTATTAAGAGAAGGATATAAAGATGAAGAATTAATAGTACTACTTTTTCAATTTGGAAGATATTTACTTATATCAAGTAGCCGACCAGGATGTCTGCCACCAAATTTACAAGGTATTTGGAATAAAGAGATGAAACCGCCCTGGGGTAGTAAATATACCATAAATATTAATCTTCAGATGAACTATTGGCCTGCCGAGGTTTGTAATCTTTCAGAGTGTCATATGCCTTTGTTTGATTTGCTTGAAAAAATGTATGAAAACGGTAAGATTACTGCTCAGAGGATGTATGGATGTAGAGGATTTTGTGCACATCATAACACAGATATTTGGGGCGATACTGCACCACAAGATATATACTTACCTGCAACATATTGGCCAATGGGTGCTGCATGGCTTTGCCTTCATATTTGGGAGCATTATGAATATACAGGAGATATAAATTTTCTAAAAAGATATTATTATTTGATGAAAGAAGCAGCACTATTTTTACTAGATTATCTTATTGAAGATAAAAATGGCTACCTTGTAACATGTCCTTCCTGTTCGCCAGAGAATAGATATAAACTGAATGGTGAAGTCTATAGTCTGACATATATGCCAACTATGGACATTCAAATAATTACTGCACTTTTTGAGAAGGTAAAGAAAGCCAATAATGTATTAAAATTGAATGACGAGATTGTTGAAAAAATAGAATATGCACTAAATAAACTTCCACCGATAAAAATAGGAAAGCATGGGCAGATTCAAGAGTGGATAGAAGATTATGAAGAGGCAGAGCCAGGGCACAGGCATATTTCACATTTATTTGGGCTTTATCCTGAAGACCAAATAACTTTTGAAAAAACACCACATCTCTTTAAAGCTGCAAAAAAGACTTTACAGAGAAGATTGGACTATGGTTCTGGGCATACTGGTTGGAGCAGGGCTTGGATTATATGTTTCTGGGCAAGGCTTAAAGAAGGCAATAAAGCTTATGAAAATATTTTAGAACTTCTCAAGAAATCAACTTTACCAAACTTGCTTGACAACCATCCACCATTTCAAATTGACGGGAACTTTGGTGCGACTGCTGGCATTGCAGAGATGCTTATGCAGTCTTCTGACGAAACAATTGAACTATTGCCTGCGCTTCCAGACAGTTGGGAAAGAGGGTATATCAAAGGCTTAAAGGCTCGTGGTGGACATACAATTGATCTTTATTGGGAAAATGGAACTTTTAAAATGGCAAGGATTGTTATAGGATTTAGAGAAAGCGTTGCTATAAAGTATAAAGATAGTTTTGTTGTAATCAAAGGCAGTCAAGGAGAGGAAAAAATAATTTCTTATAATGACTTTTCTAGATAGCAAAAAGAAAAAAAGGGGCAGTTTACTTTTTAGCTTAAGCCCCTTTTTGTTTTCAATATAAGATTTATGATACTCTTTGTAGTTTCTTTAAGTAGCCGAGGCGCTTCCTTTAGACATCTGTCAAGAGATGATGCCATATCAACAATAGAGAAAATTGAGGTTATACCTTCTTTTGTGTATTCTTCAAAAGGACAATCAATTGACCCTGAAATAACAATTACCATTTTGCCAAACTTTGCACCAAGTCTTGCAATTCCAATTGTAGATTTTCCAGATAAGCTTTGCCTGTCAAATCTTCCTTCACCAGTGATGACAATATCTGCCCATTTGACGTGTTCTTCAGCGTTCGAAGCGCTTAGTATATAATCTATTCCCGATACATACTGAGCGTTCAAAAAAGCCAAAAGTGCAAATCCCAAACCTCCTGCAGCACCAGCTCCGCTGGATAGCGATAAGTCTTTTCCAAGATACTCTTTAGCGACACTTGCAAAATTTTTTAATCCTTCATCAAGAAGCTTTACAGCATTTTCATCTGCCCCTTTTTGAGGTGCAAACACATATGCCGCGCCATTTTCTCCGTACAATGGATTTGTAACATCACACAAAACTGTAAATTTTACTTTTCGAACATCTTTCAAAAATTCTGAATCATCTATCTTTTTTATTTTAATCAAGTTTTCTCCGATTGGTTTTAATTCCTCTCCATTTTCATTTAAAAATTTCATTCCAAGCGCATTCAGCATTCCTGTACCTGCATCATTTGTTGCAGAGCCGCCAATGCCAATGATGATTTCTTTAACTCCTTTTGAAATTGAGTATTTGATGAGCTCACCAACACCATATGTTGTTGTGTAAAGAGGATTTCTTTCTTCATCTTTTAAAATAAGAAGACCTGAACATTCTGCCATTTCAATGATTGCTTTGTCTTCAAAAAATCCTATTCTGCTTTTGATCTTCCTAAAAAGAGGGTCATTTACCTCAACCTGTTCTATTTTCGCACCAAAGATTTTGGATAGGGCAGTTAAGGTTCCTTCTCCACCGTCGGCAAGCGGAAGCTGAAAAACTTCTGCACCTTTGTCAACCTCAACAATAGCTTCTTTTATTATTTCGGATGCGACTAAAGCGTCAAACGATCCTTTATATTTATCCGGTGCAACCAAATATTTCAATAAGATTTCCCCCTTTCTTATCAATTCATAGCTTACATTTATATTTTACCAAAATTTTTGTTAGATGCCTTGTATTTTTAGAATGAAAGTATTCTTGAGGTTATTCAAAAATCCTTGTCCAAGCAATTGACATTGACAATATAATGTATTAGAATATTTTATGTTTTAAAATGAGGCCCCGAGTATGAGTTGATAATATAGATTTTCAGAAAACAAAATTTCAGAAGGAGTGTAGGGAGAAGCGATGAAGACATACCTTGCAAAACCAAACGAGGTTCCAAAGAAGTGGTATGTTATTGATGCAACAGGAAAGCCGCTTGGAAGACTTGCAGCTAAAATTGCTGTGATATTGAGAGGCAAGCACAAACCTCAGTTTACTCCGAATGTTGACACTGGCGACTATGTTATTGTAATCAATGCTGAAAAGGTTGTGTTGACTGGCAAAAAGCTTGATAAGGATGGATACAGATATCATACAAAGTATCCAGGTGGACTCAAGTTTATCCCATATCGCAGACTTCTTGAAAAGCATCCGGAGAAGGCAATTGAGATTGCGGTGCGCGGAATGCTTCCTAAAAATAGGCTTAGAGATAGGTTCATGAGAAAGCTCAAAGTTTACAGAGGACCAAATCACCCACATGCAGCACAGAAGCCGGAAGTGCTGGAAATATAGTTTTGTAAGGGGAGGATATGAAAGTGGCACAGGTAAAATACTATGCAACTGGTAGAAGAAAAACTTCTGTTGCAAAGGTTTGGCTTTCACCTGGAAGTGGCAAAATTATTGTGAACGATAAGAACATGGAAGAGTATTTTCCTCTTGAGACATTGAGAATTATTGTAAAGCAGCCATTGACACTTACTGAGACACTCAACAAATATGATGTAATTGCGAAGGTTAAAGGCGGCGGTCTTTCTGGTCAAGCAGGTGCAGTAAGACATGGTATTGCAAGAGCACTTGTACTTGCTGACCCAACTTTAAGACCAGTTTTGAAAAAAGCAGGATTTCTTACAAGAGACCCACGTATGGTGGAGAGAAAGAAATACGGTCTCAAGAAAGCAAGAAGAGCACCCCAGTTCTCAAAAAGATAAAGGAATTTTTACAGCTCCTTTTTCCAAGGAGCTTTTATTTTTGCAATTTAGAAGTTTTTCTCTTTCACCTATTGACAATTTACGCACAAGAGAATATAATAAAATTGTAATTGCCAATGGGGGCATACCAAAAAAGGTATGTCCCCATTTTGCATTTTAGGCGGATATAGACTTTCAAAATAAAATTTGGGGGTGTTTTGGATGAACTATGCAGACATTGTATGGGTTTTAATTTCAACTGCTTTGGTTATGCTGATGACACCAGCAGTAGGTCTTTTTTATGGAGGTATGGTCAGAAGAAAAAACCTTCTTTCCACAATTACCATGTCAGCACTGACTCTGGGACTTATCAGCATTGAATGGGTTTTGATCGGTTATAGCATGGCTTTTGGACCTGACAAGTTTGGATTGATTGGGGGCTTTGAGTGGGCAGGGTTAAAAAATGTTGGATATAAGCCTAACCCTGACTATGCAGGTAGCATTCCACACCTTTTGTTTATGGCATTTCAGATGATGTTTGCAGTAATTACTCCTGCACTTATTGTAGGTGCTTATGTTGAGAGAATAAAATTTAGCAGTTATATACTTTTTACATTACTATGGTCAATATTTGTTTACAATCCAGTTGCGCATTGGGTGTGGGCAAAAGGCGGATGGCTCAAAAACTTAGGAGCTTTAGACTTTGCAGGAGGTACTGTTGTTCATATTACTGCTGGTGTGTCAGCTCTGGCGCTTTCCCTTGTGCTAAGAAAAAGAAAGGACTTTGGCAAAGTTCAGATGGAGCCAAATAATATTCCTTTAACCCTTGTTGGTGCATTTTTGCTCTGGTTTGGATGGTTCGGGTTCAACGGCGGAAGCAGCTTAGCTGCAAACGAGATCGGAGTAAATGCCTTTGTTGTCACAAATGTTGCGGCAGCCTCTGCTGCAGTTTCCTGGATGATTATAAGCTGGCTTTACAAAAAACCAAGCGCGATTGGAATTGCGACAGGTGCAGTTGTTGGGCTTGTTGCAATAACGCCTGCATCAGGTTATGTAAACTCTCTTTCAGCAATTGTGATTGGTGCAGTTGCTTCCATAATATCATTTTACTGTATTAGACTGAGAGAAAGATTAGAACTTGATGAGACATTAGATGTTTGGGCTTGCCACGGAATGGGTGGAACTTGGGGGGCGCTTGCAACAGGAATATTTGCAAGCAAGGCTGTAAATCCGGCAGGGAACGATGGGCTCTTGTTTGGAAACTACAAGCTGTTTTTTGTTCAGCTTATCTCAGTGTTAGTTGTCTGGGCGTTTTCGTTTATTGTGACCATAATAATTTCAAAAGTGCTTGATAAAACAGTTGGTTTGGCAGTGACATATGAAGAGGAGACTGTTGGTCTTGACATATCTCAGCATGGCGAAGAGGCTTATGGCGGAATTTAATTTTGGGGGTGTTTTGAGATGAAGAAAATAGAGGCCATCATAAGAGAGGAAAAGCTCAATGACCTCAAAGAGTGCCTTGAAAAAGAGGGCATATACGGAATGACAGTTATGAGAGTTAAAGGAAGAGGTATACAGCGTGGCATTACCCTGCAATGGAGAGCTGGAAGCTATACCGTGGACCTTCTTCCAAAAGTGCTTGTGATGATTGTTGTGAGTGATGAGAAGTTTGAAAAGGTGATTGACATTATTTTGGACTGCTGTTCAACAGGAAATCCAGGTGATGGTAAGATTTTTGTATCAGAGGTAAGTGAAGTTATAAGGATCAGTAGCAAGGAAAGAAACGTAAAGCTGTGAATTTCTCAAAGTTTTTAAAATCAAAAGGGCTACCTTAATAAAGAGGTTTGAAAATAAGATTTTTGAAGAAGGTAGCCCTTTTACTTTTTTGAAAGTATGCTATTATAAATCTCAAATTGCATCCTTGCCATGTTATCTGCAGAGAACTTTTCTTTTGCTTTTTTAGAAAGAAGCTGTCCAAACTCTTTGATGAGATTTTTATTTTGCAAAAGCATTTCTATCTTTTGAGCAAGCTCTTTATAATCTCCAACCTCAAATAAAAAACCGTTTTTGCCATCTTCAATCAGATCTGGCACGGAACCCACTTTGCTTGATATACAGCACTTTTCAAGTGCTGTTGCTTCTAAGATTGAATATGGGAAGGTTTCGGAATATGAACTAATGACATTTATATCTATGCTATTAAAAAAGTCATATGGATTTTTTATACTGCCAAGTAGAAATACTCTGTCATTTAAATTGTATTCACTTATCATTTGCTTTAAAAACTCCTTTTGAGGACCACTTCCGCCGATTAAAAAAATGACATCAGGATATTTTTTAGCTATTATATTTGCAGCTTTTATAAACACATCCAGACCTTTTACCTTGTATAACCTGCTCAAGTTCCCTATTATTATTTTGGAATCAAATACTTTTCTATCAAGAAATCTAGATAAGAACTCATCCTTTTGCACATAATGTATCTCTTTTGAAAAATCAAAACCGTTGTACAAAAGAAAAATCCTATCTTCCCTTACTCCAAGCCCTTTTATTTTGTCAATCAGTGCAGAGCCCACAGAAATAAAATAGTCAAATCTTTTTAAAGCAAGTTTGTTAAGAAATGAAAACACTACTCTTTTGTAAAAAATATCTTGAAAATCTAAATCAAAATCGCTATGTACTGTTGTGATAAATGGCTTGTTTTTGATTTTTCGTTTTAGAAACATTCCAATGAAATTTGCTCTTGCGCCGTGACAATGGATTATATCATAACCTTCAGTCTCAACCATTCTTGCAATCTTGTCAACCACGCTCAAGTCAAATCGGGAAGATTGCTGAATAACATCTATGTCAATTCCAGCATTTTTTACTTCTTCATAGAATTGCCCATACATGAAACATATAATTTTAAGACTGACAATATCTTTTAGCTTTGAACACAGATTTATTATATGGGTCTTTGCTCCTCCTGTATCACCACCGCTTATAAGATGTAAAACTTTCATTTTTTAAAAACAGACCTCCTCAAATTAAATACCTTATCGATTAGATTATATCATAACTCTTTATAAAAGGGTGAAAATATGATAAAAATATATCGTATGGATTTGAAATGATTTTGAGGAGAAACTAAAATGAAAACAAAAAGCATTTATGTTTGTCAGGAGTGCGGCTTTAGAACCTCAAAATGGCTTGGAAGATGTCCAAACTGTTCAAGCTGGGACACCTTTGTACTTGAAAGAATGGACCAAAACAAAAAAGAAACTATCACTATTTCTAAAGAGAACTCAGCAGTATTAAAACTTTCTGATGTCAACACAAAAGAAGAAAGGTTTTTGTCTGGCATAGAAGAGCTGGATGGTGTCCTTGGTGGCGGATTTGTAAAGGGAGAGCTTGTTTTGCTTGGTGGTGAGCCGGGGATTGGAAAATCAACTTTGCTTTTGCAGGTTGCAAATATCTTAAGTGAAAGAATGAAGGTTTTGTATGTATCCGGCGAGGAAGGAGCAAACCAACTAAAACTTCGAGCACAAAGGCTCAATATAGATGGAAACTTTAATGTTGTGTGCGAAACCAATTTTGATGTAATAAAAAATATTATCTTAGAAACAAAACCAGAGTTTGTTATAATTGATTCTATCCAGACCATGTATATACCAGAAAACCAGTCAGCGCCTGGAAGTGTAACCCAGGTCAGAGACGTGACAATGCAGCTTTTAAAAATCGCAAAGACTTATAAAATAACAGCTGTAATTGTGGGGCATGTGACAAAAGATGGTCTTATTGCAGGACCGAGGGTTTTAGAACACATGGTTGACTGTGTTTTGTATTTTGAAGGAGAGAGGTTTAACACATATAGGGTAATAAGAGCTTACAAAAATAGATTTGGTCCTACAAACCAGCTCGGGATTTTTGAGATGACAGACGGTGGGCTTGTTGAGGTAAAAAATCCTTCAAGCATTTTTTTGGAAAGCTCCTACAATGTTGAGGGTGTTGCTATTTACTCAGCAATAGAAGGAACAAGGTCTATTCTTTTAGAGATACAGGCGCTTAGCACTCCAACATCTTTTGGCACACCAAGAAGGACAGTGACTGGAGTTGACTATAATAGATGTGTGATGCTCTGTGCCGTGCTTGAAAAGAAAGTAGGGTTTGCGTTAAATGTTCAGGATATATATGTAAATGTAGCAGGTGGGTTTAAAGTTTCAGAGCCGGCAGCAGACCTTGCTATTGTGTGTGCAATAGCTTCAAGTTATAAAGGAATTCCTATTGGAGATACTGTATTAATAGGTGAAGTGGGTTTAACAGGCGAGATTAGAGCTGTGTCGAATATAGAAAAAAGATTGAATGAAGCAAAAAAGCTTGGGTTTAAAAGGGCTATCATTCCAAAGAGAAATATGGAATCAATCCAAAATGACGGCACTATTGAAGTCTATGGTATGTCAAATATAGAGGAAGTCTTGAATTTTATATTTTAGCTAATAAAGAGAGTTGATTGGAAAATGCTTTTAGAAGAGCTTAAAAAGATGTTAATTTCCGAGGGTGCAAGTGATGTGGGGTTTTCTTCTATAAATCCATACCTGCCAGATGAACTGAAGATGTTCAAAACATGTATAACAGTGGTTATAAAGCTTTCAGATGCCATCGTAAACGAGATTGTAGACTCACCGACGTTTACATACTATCATCACTACAAAGCTGTAAACAACCTCATTGACCTTTTGACCTTAAAAGGTGTGCTGTTTTTAGAATCAAAAGGATATTATGCTTTAAGTATTGCTGCATCACAAAGTGTCCACGGTAAGGACAATGGGTTTTCGGGTGTGCTGTCACACAAGATAGGAGCGGTGCTGTCTGGCATGGGTTTTATTGGCAAGAGTAACCTCTTTGTTCATGAAAGGTTTGGACCACGTGTCCGCCTTGGGACAATACTTACAACATATGAGCCAGAAAATGAAATTAAAAATAACATTATTGAGCCAAAATGTGGAGATTGCAATCTTTGTGTTGTGAGCTGTCCTGCACAGGCAATCTATGGAATAAAATGGTATTTAGGTATTGATAGAAGCGAGATGATAGACCCCCATGCATGCAGCAGTTATATGAAGGAAAAGTTTAAGTTCATTGGGCGGGGTCAGGTGTGCGGCATATGCATGAGGGTCTGTCCTTATGGAAGTGAAGTAAAAAGATAGGTGTTATCTTCTGAGCTGGTATGTGTGGCAGTTTGTTTTTTCTTTTGTTCCTTGGGCGGAAGACCCACCGCCATCTACAGAGACTTCAATGGATGGAGCGGTGCATCTTTTGTTGTCCCAGTACATGCAGTCAGAAACATTGCATGTGATTCTGTCTGGCATTTTCAATACCTCCATTTTGATTTGAATTTGCAGCTTTCAAGGTTTATTTTTTGCAACAAGACTTTAGTTTATTCAAAATATAAAATTTGGGTGAGAAAAGAGAATGAAAAATATTGTTATATCAGGATATTATGGACAATTAAATACTGGTGATGAAGCCATACTAAGGGTTTTAATAGATAGACTGAGAGAATATGAAAGGCAAGAGAATGAAGATTTAAATGTTGTTGTTCTTTCATCAAGACCGCAGTTGACAAGTAGTATTTACAATGTAGAGTCTGTAAATAGGAAAAAGATATGGCAGGTTGTAAAGACACTAAAAAGATGTGATGTTTTTATTTCTGGTGGAGGAAGTCTTTTTCAAAATGAGACAAGCAACAGAAGTCTTTATTATTACCTGTTTCAAATTTTTATTGCCAAACTGTTTGGTAAGAAGGTTTTTATTTTTTCTCAAGGGATAGGACCAATAAAAAAGAGGTATAATATTTTGATTTTCAAGCATATAATCAAACTTGCTGATTATATTACAGTAAGAGACTATGACTCTTTTGACCTGTTGTACAGACTAAAACTTAGAAATAAAGTAGACTTGTCAGCAGACCCTGCATTTTTACTGAGTCCTTGCTGTGAGAAGAAAGTTGAAAAATTATTGGAAAAATATAACATAGATTTTAGTAAAAAGACAATAGGGATAGTGGTAAGAAAGTGGAAAAAAGAAAAAGATATGACCGACAAAATTGCACAGATTGCTGACATTCTTATAGAAAATGAAGGATATAATGTAGTTTTTATTCCTTTTCAGGGTAAGTGGGACATAATAAAGATAAATGAAATTGTTTCAAAAATGAAAACAAAACCATATATTCTTTCTGAAAATCTTCAGCCTCATGAACTTTTAGGTATTTTTAGATATTTTGATTTAATAGTTGGTATGCGTCTTCACAGCCTCATATTCGCAGCTAAAATGAACAAGAGGTTTGTTGGAATATCTTACGATCCTAAAATTGACAGCTTTCTTAAAATATATGGTTTAAAACCGGCGGGGTATGTTGACAGTTTTGATGTTAACAATGTGCTTTTGAACATCCAGTACATGCTTCATGAACCAAAAATTCAAAAGAAGATAGAGCAGACCACCCAGAACTTGGTTCAGAAGGCTGAAAAATCATTTGAGATTTTAAAAGAAGCCTTGGCCTCAATCAAAAAAAGAAAGAGCATCAATGTTTTGGGTGTAAGAGTCGATTGTATCAATTTTGATAAGGCAAAGAAAAAATGCATTGACTTTTTATCTGCATCTTCACCCAAAGTGGTATTTACACCCAATGTAGAGATGATAATGCTGGCCCAAAAGGATGAAAAATTTAGAAAAGTTTTAAATTCGGGCGATTTAAACGTGCCTGACGGTATTGGTGTTGTGTGGGCTTCAAAGTATTTTGGTGAAAAGCTGTATGAAAGGGTCACAGGTTTTGACCTTATGATGTCTCTTATGCCAGAGCTTGAGAAAAAAAGAGCAAGACTATTCTTGCTTGGTGCAAAACCGGGGGTTGCCGAAAAAGCAAAAGAGAATCTGTTAAGACAGTTTAAAAATTTAGAAATTTGTGGGGTTCATCATGGATATTTTAGTGAAGAAGAGAATGACACGGTTGTGGAGATTATAAACTTCTCAAAAGCAGATGTTTTATTTGTTGCAATGGGTATGAAAAGACAGGAAGAATGGATTTACAAAAATAAAAAGAAGCTCAAATGTAAGCTCATTATGGGTGTTGGTGGCAGCCTTGATGTTTTGTCGGGTGAGGTAAAAAGAGCACCCAAGATGTTCCAAAGACTTGGGCTTGAATGGTTTTATAGACTTATGACCCAGCCCTGGAGATTTAAAAGAATGCTCGCATTGCCCAAGTTTGTATTTGTTGTTTTGAAAACTAAACTATTTGGGGGAAGATAGATGCTAAAAAAGATTTTCAGGGTTATATACGAATATACTGCAATAACATTTGGCTCACTTTTAGTTGCACTGTCTTTAAATCTCTTTCTTGTCCCAAACAAGATTGCAGCTGGTGGATTTTCTGGTATTGCAACAGTTGTGTATTATGTTTCGCATTACAAGCTTCCTGTTGGTATGACAATGCTTGCTTTGAATATTCCTGCATTTATTCTTGGAGTGAAGACAATTGGCGTGGATTTTGGTGTAAAAAGCGTTTACGGGACTGTAATACTTTCGGTGCTTACAGACATTACAACATTTGTGCCATGCATTACATATGATAAACTTTTGGCGTCAGTGTTTGGTGGAGCGCTGATGGGGATTGGGCTTGCAATTGTTCTGTTGTTTGGTGCAACAACTGGTGGAACAGAGATGCTTGCAAAGATAATTCACAAGTTCATTTCATTTATCTCTGTTGGCCAAATTCTTTTGGGACTTGACGTTGCTGTTATAGTGCTTGCATCGGTTGTGTTTAAAAACTATGAGCTCGGGCTTTGGGCAGTTTTGACTCTTTTTGCATGTTCAAAACTTATTGATGCAATACTTGAGGGTGTCAACTTTGCAAAGGCGCTCATAATAATCTCAGATAAATCTGACATAATTGCTGAAAAGATTTTAAAGGAGCTTGACAGAGGTGTAACAGGGCTTCATGGTATTGGGATGTGGACAAAGACAGAGAAAAATGTTCTGCTGTGCGTTGTAAAAAGACATGAGGTGAGCCGTGTTAAAAACCTTGTCAAGAGCATTGACCAGAGAGCATTTGTGATTTTGACAGATGTTCGTGAGGTTTTAGGTGAAGGTTTTTCTGTTTGAGAAAAAAATGATTTGATGGTATAATATAAAGAAAAAAGATACTAAGAACACCAATTAACAGGCAAAAACCAACCCAAAAATTGTATTTTGCAAAGGAGGTTTAAAAGCTAAGATGGACAAGGCAAAAGAACTTGAACTCAAAAAGATAGCGACTGAAATAAGAAAGAGCATAATTATTCAAACTGCATCGGCTGGTTCTGGTCATCCTGGTGGGTCGCTCTCTGGCGTTGAAATTTTGACATATCTTTACTTTGTTGAGATGAACATTGACCCGAAAAATCCAAAAGACCCCAACAGAGACAGATTTGTTCTTTCCAAAGGTCACGCATCCCCTCTTTTGTATGCTGTTTTGGCTGAAAAGGGTTTCATCAGCAAAGATGAGCTTACAGGCTTCAGACAAATTCATTCAAATTTGCAGGGCCATCCTGACATGAAAAAAGTGCCTGGAGTTGAAATGTCAACAGGGTCACTTGGGCAAGGTTTGTCTGTTGCAAATGGTATGGCATTGGCTGCAAAGCTGGATGGAAAAGACTATAGAGTTTATGTTTTGCTTGGTGATGGTGAGATTCAGGAAGGTCAAATTTGGGAAGCTGCCATGACTGCTGCTCATTACAAACTTGACAATCTTACAGCCTTTTTAGACCACAATGGGCTTCAGATAGATGGAAAAATCACAGAGGTTATGTCCCCCGAGCCTGTTGATGAGAAGTTCAAAGCATTTGGCTGGCATGTGATAAAAATAGACGGACATGATTTTAATCAGATTGAAAAGGCTGTAAACGAGGCAAAAACAATAAAAGGAAAGCCCACAATTATAATTGCTGAAACAGTGAAGGGCAAAGGCGTATCTTTTATGGAAAATGAAGCTGGCTGGCATGGAACAGCACCAAATAAAGAGCAGGCACAAAAAGCTTTAGAGGAGCTACAAAAGCAGCTTGAGATGTTGGAGGTGCAAGGATAAGATGGCAAAGATAGCGACAAGAGAAGCATATGGTCAGGCATTGGCTGAGTTTGGTGAAGTATACAAAGACATTGTTGTGCTTGATGCTGACCTTTCAAAATCAACAAGGACAGAGATTTTCAAAAAGAAATTTCCTGACAGGTTTTTCAATATAGGAATTGCAGAACAGGACCTTATGGCAACAGCAGCAGGACTTGCAACATGCGGTAAGATTCCGTTTGCAAGCACATTTGCAGTATTTGCCGCTGGAAGAGCTTATGACCAGGTGAGAAACTCAATAGGTTATCCACATCTAAATGTCAAGATTGGAGCATCACATGCAGGTGTATCAATCGGCGAAGATGGGGCATCGCATCAGATGCTTGAAGATATAGCTTTGATGAGGGTAATTCCGGGTATGGTTGTACTCTCTCCTTCTGATGCAGCATCCACATATGAGTGTGTAAGACTTGCAATTGA
>OFGS01000076.1_pt1 | contig 27700 bp, 24 predicted proteins | sample 1521851 | NCBI WGS metagenome assembly OFGS01 (sample SAMEA3142070, study PRJEB24117) | hot springs metagenome
GGCACTGGTGTTCCCGCGGTTAGCGGATCTCCAGCCTTTACTGTATCTCCGTTCTTTACGATGATGTACTTACCCTTTGGCACAAAGTACTCTCTCTGGAGCCCCGTCTCCTTGTTGTAAACAACTATCCTACTACCTTTACCTGTTATCCTCGCATAGCCCTCTATCTCGCTAACTGTTGTGTCTGTTATCTTTGTTCCTTTCTGTATGTACTGACCATGGGATATAAGTATGTACTCGTCTTTTTTGATATCGTACTTGCGCGTCTCACCCGTTCTTGGATTAAAGATAATTACCTCGTCCGCATCCTCGTAAATCCTCACCACACCATCTATCTCTGTAAGGATCGCTGGATCTTTCGGTTTTCTTGCTTCAAAGAGTTCTTCAACCCTGGGGAGACCACCCACTATGTCTCTGACCTTTGCCATTTCCTTGGGTATACGCGCCAATACATCACCGGGTTCTACCACGTAGTCTCTAACCACGTAGTACTTATGTTGTACTTCCGCTCCTTCAGATTCGGAGCATGTGGGACATATGTACCATTCCAGCTTAACTTTATCCCCGGGCATTTCCAGTATGGTATTAACTGGTAGGTCGTAGGCGGTTTCTCTACCGTCTTCCGTGATTATCACTATTCTTGGAGTGTGAAGCATGGCATCCTTCGGTCTTGTGAAGGACACCACGGTAGAGCTCCTACCTGTTAAAGTGTCCTTTTCTTCCTTGACAGTAACGTCAGATATGATGTCTCTGTACTCTACTTTACCTCCTTCTTCTGCTATGATGTAGGAGTTGAATGGATCCCACTCCGCAAGAGTGGTATTTTCCTCTACGTACTTTCCTTCTTCCACAAGGATTACAGCTCCGTAGGGCACTGCGTGCCTTTCTATCATCCTACCCTCTTTATCCAAAATCCCTATGGCTCCATCTTTGGATATGTTTATGACCTTCCCTTCTCTGTTGGTTATGGTCCTGACATTGTAGAACTTAACAGTTCCAGGAGATTCGTTTTGAAGCACCCTTTGGACTCTTTCGGCGGTTGCAGCTCCACCTATGTGGAAGGTTCTCATGGTAAGCTGTGTACCGGGCTCACCTATGGATTGAGCTGCTATGATACCAACCGCTTCTCCTATGTCTACCAGCTTTCTCTGGGATAGATCCCATCCGTAGCACATACTGCATACCCCAAACTTGGCTTCACAGGTTAGGGGTGATCTAACCTTTACGCTCTCTACACCTGCGTGCACTATCTTATCCGCAAGCTTTTCGTCTACGATGGTGTTTCTTTGAGCTATTATCTCACCTGTATAGTGATCTACAACGTCTTCCGCCAGTGTTCTTCCTATTATCCTGTCTCTGAGCGGGACTTTTTCTTCACCACCCACAACGATGGCGGTCATCTCTATCCCCTTTGTAGTTTTGCAATCCAATTCAGTTATAGTCACATCTTGGGATACATCCACCAGTCTTCTAGTTAAGTATCCAGCAACGGCGGTCTTCAGAGCGGTGTCTGCAAGACCCTTACGTGCTCCGTAGGTGGATATGAAGTACTCAAGAACTGAAAGACCTTCTCTAAAGTTGGATATGATGGGCGTTTCTATGAACTCTCCCGAGTGCTTTGCCATAAGACCCCTCATCGCCGCAAGCTGTCTTATCTGATCCCTGTTTCCACGTGCACCGGAGTTGGCCATCATGTATATGGGGTTGAATATACCTGGGTAGACTTTCCCGTTTTCCTCCCTCTCCTTGGTTTCTATTTCCTCAAACATGGCCCTAGACACTCTGTCTGTTATCTCAGACCAAAGGTCTATGATACGGTTGTACCTCTCCTTTGATGTTAACACACCCTTCATGTACAGATCTGATATGTTGTCGGATTCCTCAAAAGCTTTTTGAACTACTTCCTCCTTGACCTTTGGTATTTGGAGGTCTTCCACACCTATGGATACGGCAGCCTTTGTTGCCATCGTAAATCCTAGATCTTTGAGATCATCTAGAAACTTGGCGGTTTTCTCAGTGCCATAGGTGTTGTATATGTTGGCTATGATCTTGGATATTTTCTTCTTATCCAGTGGTTCATTTATAAAGGGATGACCTTCAGGGAATATGCTGTTTAGTAACACCCTTCCGGGTGTAGTTTCTATGAGTTTACCATTTTCGTAAAGTTTTATCCTGGCATGTATGTCTACAACTTGGTTTTCCAAGGCAAGTAAAACATCCGTCCTGTCGTAAAATATCTTTCCTTCTCCCTTTACGTTTTTAACCTCTTGGGTTATGTAATAAACGCCAAGTATTATATCCTGAGATGGCATCGTTATAGGCTTTCCATGAGCTGGTGAGAGTATGTTTTGGGTAGAAAGCATGAGTATGTAAGCTTCCAGTTGGGCTGTTATGCTCAGGGGTACGTGCACAGCCATCTGGTCGCCGTCGAAGTCCGCATTGAAAGGTGGACATACTAGTGGATGAAGCTGTATAGCCTTGCCATCTACGAGCACGGGCTCGAAAGCTTGTATGGACGGTCTATGAAGTGTTGGAGCTCTGTTCAGAAGCACAGGATGCTGTTTTACCACCTCCTCTAAGCACTCCCACACTTCTGGCGTCTTTTGCTCTACCAGCTTTTTGGCATTCTTTATGGACGTAGCGTATCCCTTTTCCTCTAATCTTCTATAAACAAAGGGCTTAAAGAGCTCCAATGCCATAATACGTGGCAAGCCACACTGGTGCATTTTAAGATGAGGACCTACCACGATCACAGACCTACCCGAGTAATCTACCCTTTTACCAAGCAAGTTCTGTCTGAATCTACCTTGTTTACCTTTAAGATGATCAGCTAAGGACTTTAAAACCCTGTTGTTCTGTGTCACCGCCCTTCCACGTTTTCCGTTGTCTATAAGGGCACTTACAACTTCTTGGAGCATCCTCTTTTCGTTCCTGACTATGATATCTGGAGCGTCCAGCTCTATCAACCTCTTTAACCTGTTGTTTCTGTTGATTATTCTTCTGTAAAGGTCGTTAAGGTCAGATGTGGCAAACCTACCACCGTCTAAGGCTACCAAAGGTCTAAGCTCTGGTGGGAGGACAGGAAGTACGTCCAGTATCATCCACTCTGGTCTGTTCCCGCTCTTTATAAAGTCTTCAACGAGCTTTAGGACCCTGAGAAGTTTCTTTATTCTCTGTTCTGACACCTCTTTAAGAACCGCAGTCCTTATATCTTCCTTTATCCTCTCAAACACGGGTATGTCTTTCTTACCAGACCTTACTCTTTCGTAGTAATCCTTTATGGCATCCCTTCCAGTAGCACAGTCCTCTCCACAGTCCTCCGAGAAGACTTCGCCAGTCAGAATGTTTAGATGTAGCTCCTCGTTGAGGATGCCTAAGATAGCCTGTTCTAATGTCATCCCATCTGGATGTTTTATCTCAACACCGTAGAGTCTAAGGCTGTCCGCCAATACTCTAACCATCTTATGGTAGACTTTTTTGTAGCGATCTTCCAGATGCTTACCAAGGTCCTCAAACCCTAAGCTGTATGGCTTAACCTCCATTCTGAGTTTTTCCGCATAAGCGTCAAGGTCAAGCATGGATAGGACTTTTTTGAGCATCTCTGCGCCCATACCACCTTCGTACTTGTGTTCAAGACTTACTGCGTACTCCTTTGTGTACCTTTCTTCATCCACTATATGGAGTTTTACGAATCTGGTTTTACCCATATCGTCCCTTAGTGGTACGGTGTCTTCCATCTCTTCGAATCTCTTCTCCTCTTCCTCGTTCATAGGATACTCTATGACCAAATAGGATTCAAAGTAAGCTACCTTTTCCGCATCCCTTACGGAAATGCCAAGCAGGGTGGCTATCTTAGATGGTGTGCTTTTAAGGAACCATATGTGCGCTACGGGAGCTACCAAGTCTATATGCCCAAAACGCTTTCTCCTTGCGTAGGATCTCGTCACTTCTACGCCACATTTATCGCATATGGTGCCCTCAAACCTCTTACCCTTGTACTTACCACACAGACACTCATAGTCCTTTATGGGACCAAATATCTTGGCACAGAAAAGTCCATCCCTTTCAGGCTTGTGTGTCCTGTAATTTATAGTCTCAGGCTTTTTGACCTCTCCATAACTCCAGCTTCTTATCTCTTCTGGAGAAGCCAACATCAATTTAATTCTCTCAAAGGGAAGAAGCCCCTTTTTCATCTTTCTTCCTCCTCTATTTCAACCTCATCGCATGGCATAGACTCGCCATTTTCACACTTAACATTCAAACCGAGAGCCTTTAACTCCCTGACTAACACCTTGAAAGACTCCGGAATACCAACAGAGTAAGTGTACTTACCCTTCACTATGGATTCGTACGCCTTTGTTCTCCCCTCTATGTCATCAGATTTAACTGTTAGCATCTCTTGCAATGTGAAAGCTGCCCCGTGGGCTTCAAGCGCCCAAACTTCCATCTCTCCAAGCCTTTGACCACCGAACTGAGCTCTACCACCGAGTGGCTGCTGCGTAACCAAAGAGTAAGGACCTGTGCTTCTTGCATGTATCTTGTCATCCACCATGTGTATAAGCTTTAGCATGTGCATATAACCGACAGTTACTCGCATATGGAAAGGCTCACCGGTGATTCCATCATAAAGAGTTGTCTTACCATCTTCTGGAAGCTCAGCCAACCTCAGGAAGTCCTTTACGTCCTTCTCTCCTGCACCTTCAAAAACAGGAGTCTTAACAGGTACACCCTTTTCTGCGTAATGTTTTATCAGAGACTTGAAACTCTCATCGTCCAACCTAGAGATATACTCTTCCAGTTCCTTTGTGTTAGAGTTGCCTATGGAGTATATCTCTCTAAGAAAATCTTCTATTTCTTTGCGAGTTCTTCCTTCTTCTAGAAGTTTTCCTAGAGCTTTTCCTAACTCCTTACATGCCCAGCCGAGGTGTGTTTCTAGTATCTGTCCAACGTTCATACGCGAGGGAACACCTAGCGGGTTTAGGACTATGTCTACAGGTGTACCGTCTTCCAGAAATGGCATATCCTCTACTGGAAGGACTACAGAAATTACACCCTTGTTTCCGTGCCTACCAGCCATTTTATCACCCACTTTTATCTTCCTCTTCTGTGCTATGTATACCTTTACCAGGGTAGTCACACCAGGAGGAAGGTCGCTTCTCTTCCCTATAGATTCTTCCTTTTCCTTGTAGATCTTTTCCAGCATGCTTATCTGTGATCTTGTTTTTTCTCTTATGTCGTTTACCTTTTCACAGAGGTCTACATCGTCAAACAGGTTCTCTGGTTTGGTGATTATGTAATTCACAAGGGTTTCAAAATTGGAATCGTCTACTACAGTACCAGCTTTGTAGGTTTTCTTCTTTATAGTTATATCCTTGTCTATAGACTTGCCAAGGACAAGGGATTTAACGACTGCATTTCTTCCTTCCACTATGAGTTTTTTCTTCTTTTCAAGTTCGTTTATGAGTTTTTCCTTTTCTTCCCTTTCCACAGCATCCGCAAGGTAGTTCCTTCTTTCGCCAAACCTTCTGGCAAAGACCTGAACGTTTACGACTACTCCCTCGATACCTGGTGGACACCTCAAAGACGTATCTTTTACATCCCTTGACTTGTCTCCAAATATTGCCTGAAGGAGTTTTTCCTCTGGTGTTAGCTGTTGTTCACCCTTTGGCGTCACTTTTCCAACGAGTATATCCCCTGGTTTTACGTAGGTTCCTATCTTTACGATCCCAAACTCATCCAGATGACTCAAGAACTTTTCAGGAATACCCGGTATGGACCTGGTTATCTCTTCGTACCCCAACTTTGTTTCTCTTGCTTCCACGGAGAGTTCCTCTATGTGTATAGAAGTGAATATGTCCTCTTTGACCAACCTTTCGGATATAACAATAGCATCCTCAAAGTTATAACCCCTCCATGGCATGAAGGCAACAAGGACATCTCTACCAAGTGCCAACTCTCCTCTTTCTGTAGATTGACCATCCGCTATTACCTCTCCTGCTTTTACCTTCTGCCCTTTAAAAACCAAAGGTCTCTCATTTATACAGGTGTTTTGGTTCGTCCTCTGGAACTTTCTTAGCTCGTAAACATCTATGCCTATATCTGTAGGATCTGATAGATTTATCTCTTCCGCGTTTACCCTTACGATTATGTGCTTGCTGTCTACCTCTTCTACTGTACCACCTCTTTTTGCGACAATAACAGCCCCACTATCACGAGCAACTTTAAGCTCCATACCGGTCCCAACCAGGGGTGAACCGGTGAATATGAGTGGTACCGCCTGTCTCTGCATGTTAGAACCCATAAGCGCTCTGTTAGCATCGTCGTGCTCTAGGAAGGGGATGAGAGATGCGGACACCGATACCACCTGTTTAGGCGACACATCTACGTAGTTCACTTGTTCAGGCTTTACTATAACTATGTCGCTTTTGTATCTTGCCATGAGCCGTTGAGCTTTTGGCTTGCCCTCCTCGTCTGTTGGTGTGTACTGGGCTATTATGTAGTTCTCCTCTTCATAAGCTGCAAGGTACTCTATCTTATCGGTAACTTTCCCGTTCTCTACCTTTCTGTAGGGTGTTATAATAAAGCCATAATCGTTCAGTTGAGCGTACACCGTAAGGGATGTAACTAATCCTATGTTTTGCCCTTCAGGAGTTTCTATTGGACATATCCTTCCGTAGTGGGATGGGTGAACGTCCCTTATCTCAAACTTTGCACTTTCACGAGTCAAACCACCAGGACCTAAAGCGGACAACCTTCTCTTGTGAGTCAATGCAGAAAGTGGATTGTTGTTGTCTAAGTACTGAGATAGCTGTCCACCTTTTAGAAACTCGTACAGCGCACCCGTCATATACCTTGGGTTAAGTAAATCCTGAGGTTTTAGGTTTGGGTCCTCTGGGTTGACGATAGTACACCTATCTCTGAAAAACTTTTCCATGCGGGCTATACCGATACGCGCCTGATTTTCCAACAATTCTCCTACCGCTCTCACTCTTCTATTGCCCAGGTAAGCTATATCGTCCTTTTTCTCTTTACCGTACCTTAGGTCTATGAGATATTTAACCGCTCTTACTATATCTGTGGGAAGTACAAAACGTGCATCTCCCTCTGTGTAATCTTTGATCTTGACCTCGTCTTTTATGCTAAAGATAAACTTTCCTATTTCTTCTGTTATTAAAGTGCCTTCTGGATAATTACCTACCTTCTCTGCAAGCGCTACATGTGGCCAATCCTGAAGATTATCCAGGTCTGAAGGCTTTATAGTTCTTGGTAGTCTATAGAGTTTTGCGTTTATCTTCACTCTACCAACACGGGATAAGTCATACCTGCTTATGTCCTTAAAGTACAGGTCAAAGTGAGTTCTAGCGCGCATGACCAAGTTTTCCAGCTCCATAACCATCGGCTCAACTGGTCTTAACTTCTTGTATATGTCCACAAGAGCTATATCTCTAAGGGTGAACTTGGATGGTATTTTTATAGAGCTCTTACGGTCTACATCCCGTGGAGATGTTTCCGCTATAAGGGTTTCCAACATTATCTTTCTATAGCTACTCTTTACCGCGCTTTCCTTAGAGACTGCGGTTATACTTTCAACCTCTATCCTATCATCTTTTAAGAGCCTTTCTAACTGATCCAACTCCTCTATGTATCTCTCCTCTATGAATTCTTCTTCCTTGTCGGTACCTTCCACAAGTGCTCTGTATCTGAGTATGGCGAAGATGTGATAGGCGTTTAGATCTTCGAGCTTGTACTCTTCCCCAGTACTGGCATCGAAGATGGAACCACCCTTTACAAAGAACAACCTCGTGTCTGGGTAGAAGTGTTTTAGTATGTCGTAGGCCGTTTCTAAACCGTAGGCTCTAAATATGTAAGAACCGTTTATCTTGTTTCTATCAACTCTCGCGCTCAGTATATCGCTAGCACTCGAAAGTTCAAACTCTATACGTGGACCCTTGTCGGGTATTATACTAGCTCTGTAAAGCATCCTTACTATGGTGCTATCTTTTTGTTTTTCGCTTTTTTCCTCGAAGAAAATACCAGGGGACCTAATAAGCTGGCTTACTATAACTCTTTCGCTTCCGTTTATGATAAAAGACCCACTCTGGGTCATCATGGGAATATCGCCAAAATACACCTTTTTAGGATCGCTTACCTTTTCCCCTTTCTTTGTCTTTGTCCTTAGCCTAACGAGAACTCTTATGGGTGCAGAGTACGTAAAGCCCTTTATTTTACACTCTTCAACGGTAAACTTTTCCTTGTATACCAACCGCGTTCCACATTTTGGACAATCCACACCGTAGCCACCCAGAAAGGATGTGTCTGTGTACGCCTTGTACCCACATCGATTACATTCCCAATCCCCAATCTCGTACCCCAAATAATCAACGGAGATTTTTTCATCTGGATCTTTGAAGGGAAAAGATGTCCTAAGCACGTACTCTAAACCCTTCTCCTCTCTTTCGTAAGGAGCTTTGTAAAACTGAATGAAATTTTCAAAAGAATCCTTTGGCATGAAAAGAAGGTAGGGTGGTGTTAAAATTTCGATATCCTTTCCAAAAGACTTCCTTAAAAGGGGTATGTTTTTCTTCATGTCTTAACCCTCTAATATGATGTGAAACATTTTATTATAAGACAGGATACAGACAATGTCAACAAAAACAAAATACCCCCTGTAAAAACAGGGGGTCGTTTATGGTTGCCCACCATAATGGGATCTATTACTTCACCTCTACTTGCGCACCAGCCTCTTCCAGTTTTTTCTTTATTTGTTCTGCTTCTTCCTTAGATACGCCCTCTTTTACAGGTTTGGGAGCACCTTCTACCAAGTCCTTGGCTTCTTTTAGTCCTAGACCCGTTATTTCTCTTACAACCTTAATGACGTTTATCTTGTTGGCTCCTGCAGACTTGAGTATTACGTCAAACTCCGTCTTTTCTTCTGCAGCTGGAGCAGGTGCTCCCGGTACTGCTCCTGCTACCGCAACGGGCGCTGCCATCATAGCGGACGCGGATACACCAAACTTCTCCTCGAGCTTTTTAACAAGCTCAGACACTTCGAGGAGTGTCATATTCCCTATAGCCTCTACGATTTCGTCAATGGTAAGTGTTGCCATATTTATACCTCCTTTAAGATTTTTTCTCTTCTATAGCTTTTAATGTAAGCACAAGCTTTTGAGGTGCGCTTTTAAGAGCCATGATAAAGCTAAGCATTGGAGCTTGCAATACACCCATGAGCTTTGATATGAGAACTTCTTTAGGTGGAAGTTCAGCAAGGGCTCCTACGTCCTCTGGCTTTAAAAACTTACCTTGCATATATCCACCCTTTATTTTCTCCAAGGGTTTATCCTTGTTGGCTTCTTTCCCAAATTCGTAAATGATCTTCGCGACAGCTATCGGGTCGCGATAAGAAAAAACCAAAGCTGTAGGACCCACTAAAACTTCCCTGTGGTCTGCTACAGGTGTGTTCATAAAGGATCTGTAAAAGAGTGTATTTTTACCCACCACTATTTCACCACCAGCTTCTTTTACCTTTGCACGTAGCTCTGTCATAGGGAAGGCATCTATGTGGGTAAAGTCCATGAATATCACAAGAGAAGACTTATTTATCTTTTCTTCGTACTCCCTTACTAGCTTTCCTTTGAGTTCCCAACTTTTCCTTTCCATCCTTTCCTCCTTATGCAGCTATCTCTTGAAGTTTTCTAAGTGTAGAGGAGACATCTACTTTAACACCCGGTGTCATTGTAGCGGATAGAACTATGCCTTTTACATACTGTCCCTTTGCACCTGGCGGCTTTGCCTTTACTATAGCATCTATGGCAGCGTATACGTTTTCTAAAAGTTTTTGTGTATCGAAGGATACCTTACCAACGGGCATATGCACATTACCCGTTTTGTCCACACGAAACTCTACTCTACCTTTTTTAGCCTCTTCCACCGCTTGCTTTACGTTCGTCGTCACCGTACCAGTTTTTGGGTTTGGCATAAGACCTTTGGGACCTAAGATCTTACCAAGCTTAGCTACTTTGGGCATCATTTCGGGCGTGGCTATTACCACGTCGTAATCTACCCACTCTTCTTTCTGTATTTTGTTTATGATTTCCTCACCACCTACGTAATCGGCTCCTGCATCCTGTGCGGACTTTTGGGCTTCACCCTCAGCGAGCACCAAAACCTTTATGGGTCTACCCAGTCCGTTTGGAAGGATAACAGAACCCCTTACCATTTGGTCGGCGTACCTTGGGTCCACACCTAGCCTGAATGCTATCTCTACAGTCTGGTCAAAACCTACTCCCATTACCTGATGCATTTCCTTTAAGATGTTCACAGCTTCTTCTACAGAATAGAACTTATTTTTATCGTACACGCTCAGAGCCTTTTCGTACTTTTTGCCTCTCTTCATGGCTTACTCCTTATAACCTTCTACTTCAATACCCATACTTCTTGCGGTACCTACCACCTGCCTAACAACCATGTTTATGTCTTTGGTGTTCATATCCTTTAGTTTTATCTTAGCTATCTCTTGCACTTGCTGAAGTGTAACCTTTCCCACCTTTTGACGTTTTGGATCACCTGAGCCTTTCTGAACTTTGGCAGCCTTTTTAAGAAGGTAAGAAACAGGTGGCGTTTTCATGATGAAGCTAAAGCTTCTATCCTGATATATGGTTATCACTACAGGGACTACCGTTCCTGGCTCAAAGTCTTTACTTGCGGCGTTGAACTGCTTAACAAACTCCATTATGTTAACACCGTGCTGACCTAAGGCAGGTCCCACTGGTGGTGCAGGCGTAGCCTGCTGAGCAGGCAACATAAGTTCTACTCTAGCACTAACCTTTTTTGCCATCTTTTTCCTCCTACAACTTTTCCACCTGCGAAAAGTCTAACTCTACAGGTGTAAGCCTTCCAAATATGCTTATAAGCACAATTACCTTTTCCCTTTCTGGATGGACCTCCTCCACAGTCCCGGTAAAATTCATGAAGGGACCCTCTATAACTCTCACCTGGTCTCCTTTTTCAAACAGTGTTCTAATGGGTTTTACGCCCCTCTTTACGAAAGAAAGGATTCTTTCTACCTCCTTTTCATCCAACGGCGCTATTCTACCACCAACCAGCACTGGTTTATAAACGTGAGGTGTTTTTTCTATGGCTCTAAGCAACCTATCGTTCATAATAGCCTTAATAAGCAGGTATCCAGGAAACATCTTGGAATCTAGTACTATCTTTACTTCCACCTTGTTTTCTTTGCATGATATCTTCTGTCCTGGTTTGGATATAGGCGGGGCTTCTACGCAACTTTCACCGTCCGCGCTCTCTATTACCCTGACCTCGCCGTTTTCTATCCTTACGGTGGTAACACCCTTTTTACCCAGTACGCTGATGTCCCTGTTGTTGCCCCTGAGGGACAGCCTGTACTTTTCCTTTCCTTGAGCTCTTATAACCACCTTTTCTTCCGCTGGCACTACCACGTCCTCTACAAGGTCGGCTAGCCCTTCCAGCTGTATAACTTTAAGTAAGTTTTCCCTTGCGGTAGCTTCCTTACCTGCCTCAACTTGGAGTGCATACCAATTAAATTCACTCATCAACCGCTCCTCAAAAGGAGAAGAAAACGTATCACTCTGGTAAACGCCAAATCCATAACCCATAAGTAAATTCCGAAAAACAAAGAAAATATTATAACACCAACCGTCGCTTTTTGTACAAGTTTTTTGCCCGGCCAAGAAACTCTGTCTATCTCCTGCCTTACACCCTTTAGGAATGCTCTTAACTTATCCATGCTTTTCTCCATGCGGGGCACGGAGGACTCGAACCCCCAACCGCGGGATTTGGAGTCCCGCGCTCTGCCAATTGAGCTAGTGCCCCTACTTGACCTCTCTATGTACTGTGTGTTTCTTACACCACTTGCAATACTTTTTAATTTCCATCCTCTGTGGATGTTTCTGTTTGTTTTTTGTTGTTGTGTAATTTCTACGCTTACACTCTGTACAAGCAAGCGTTATTATCTCTCTCGCCGCTGCCATGCTTTATACCTCACTCTAGTATTTTGGTGACGACACCTGCACCTACAGTTTTACCACCTTCTCTTATGGCAAACCTCAACCCCTCTTCCATCGCCACAGGTTTTACCAGCTCCACCTCTATCTCCACGTTGTCCCCAGGCATAACCATCTCTTGACCCTCCGGTAACTTCACCACAGTACCCGTCACGTCCGCTGTCCTAAAGTAAAACTGCGGCCTGTAATTCACAAAAAACGGCGTATGCCTACCACCCTCCTCCTTAGACAACACGTACACCTGCGCCCTAAACCTAGTATGAGGTACCACAGTGCCAGGCTTCGCCAACACCTGCCCCCGCTCCACATCTTCCTTCCCTACACCCCTCAACAGTACACCTATGTTATCCCCAGGCATGGCCTCATCCAACACCTTCCTAAACATCTCTATTGACGTTGCCACCGTCTTTATCTTCTCCTCCCTCAATCCTACTACCTCTACTTCCTCCCCAGCCTTTAGCACCCCACGCTCCACTCTACCTGTCACAACCGTCCCACGCCCAGATATGGAAAACACATCCTCTATAGGCATAAGGAAAGGCTTATCCACATCCCTCTGTGGTGTCGGTATGTATTCATCTAAAGCATTCATGAGCTCCACTATGGCATTACACCACTTGTCTGGCTTCCCACTTTCCAATTCCTGCAGTGCTCCAAGCGCAGAGCCCCTTATCACAGGTACCTCATCCCCAGGAAACTCGTACTTAGAAAGTAGCTCCCTAACTTCAAGTTCTACAAGGTCTAAAAGCTCTTCATCGTCTACCATATCGCATTTGTTCATAAAGACAACTATGTATGGAACGTTTACTTGTCTTGCCAAAAGCACGTGTTCTCTTGTTTGAGGCATAGGACCGTCCGCCGCTGAAACTACCAGTATGGCACCGTCCATTTGTGCCGCACCCGTTATCATGTTCTTTATGTAGTCCGCGTGTCCTGGACAATCTATGTGGGCATAGTGTCTTTTTGGAGTTTCGTACTCTACGTGAGTTATGTTTATTGTTATACCTCTTTCTCTTTCCTCTGGGGCCTTATCGATTTCTTCGTATCTCATGCATCTAGCCTTACCGCCTGGTAAAACACCTGCGGCTAGCACGCATGTTATGGCAGATGTCAAGGTAGACTTCCCATGGTCAACGTGCCCTATAGTTCCTACGTTAACGTGTTCCTTCTCCCTTACAAACTTCTCCTTAGCCATACTATTACCTCCTGTAAGCCCAGGACCGGACTTGAACCGGCGACCTCACCCTTACCAAGGGTGTGCTCTGCCGACTGAGCTACCTGGGCACTTTTAATTTAAAAGCGGGCGACGGGACTCGAACCCGCGACCTGCTGCTTGGAAGGCAGCTGCTCTACCACTGAGCTACGCCCGCTGGTGGAGGGGGCAGGATTCGAACCTGCGCAGGGCGAAGCCCGGGGGATTTACAGTCCCCTGCCTTTGACCGCTCGGCCACCCCTCCTAAAAAGCTGGTGGTGGGACTTGAACCCACGACCGCGGGATTACAAATCCCGCGCTCTGCCAACTGAGCTACACCAGCTAAATATTTTATCATAAACTAATGAATTTCTTTAGTCAAGACTCAGCTCTTTCTTTATGACTAAGACAATCTAATACTGCAATGAGCCCTTATTTTCTCGGTGCTATGCCAACTGGGTACTACCACTTGGATACTAAAGCTGATGCTTTGTTGAATAAATAGCATGCGTAGCTAGAGTAAAAAAGTATAGCGGTTATGATACCGAAAAAAGCTTTGCCTTGCGGTTCAGTAAAACCTTTATATAAGTATAAGAGAGTGGTACGATAAGAAGCTGGTATAGCGACGACTTTGTTGCATAAATAAACACACCTTGCTAAAGTGAAGGAGTATAGCGGTTCTGGTGCTAAGGGGGATCTCTAACTGTGGTTAACTAAAATTGTTACCGAAGAGCGTTAAGATAAGAACTGACCTTGTCTAGTGATGTAGCCGTTCCTTTGATTTATGCAAACAAAGCTTCATTCGGTATTTATTTAATAACAAAAAAGCTGTAATGCTTAAACATAACTATATGGACTATCGTGTATACTATTAATCTATGGAATCTGAAATAATAGAGAAGCGCATACTGGAGCTTCTCGGGAGGGCGAGTAAGCCACTGAGTTTTAGCCAAGTATTTAAACTACTCAAGTTAGAAAAAACTGAGAGAAAACTTTTAAAGAAGGTTCTAAGGGCTCTTAAAAAAGCGGGTAAATTAAAGGTAGAAAAGGGTAAATACACTCTGGAAGAGGATAACGTAGTAGTTGGAAAGGTCATAGCGTACCCTGCCGGTTTTGGCTTTTTAGAAATAGGAGAGGGTAAAAAGGATATCTATATACCACCTTTTGAGATGAGGTCCCTTTTTGGTGGTGATGTAGTAAAGGCAAAGGTAGTGGAGTATAAAGGGAAAAAGGAGGTAAGGGTTTTAAAGGTACTGGAAAGGGGTAAAAAACAGATCCTCTGTAAGCTACACAAGGCTAAGAAATGTTATGGTATACCTACAGATGACAACATGCATCAAAAGATTGTGTTAGATAAATCAGAGTGTGCTAGTCTCAAAGATGGCACTTTAGTCTTGGTAAAGATAGAAAAGTATCCGACTAAGAGAACGTCTCCACAAGGTAAGATAATAAAGGTCTTAGGGCATCCTGAAGAAAGGTTCATGGCCGTAGAGATACTAATAAGCAAGTACGACCTTCCCACTAGCTACCCAAAGGAAGTTTTGGAAGAGGTAGAGAATATAAAGGTAGACATAGAAAAAGAAGCCAAGAAGAGGAAAGACCTGAGAGAACAACTTTGCTTTACCATAGACCCAGAAAAAGCGAGGGACTTTGATGATGCGGTAGCAATAGAAAAAACACCGGATGGTAACTACAGGCTCTGGGTTCATATTGCCGATGTTTCTTATTTCGTAAAGGAAGGAAGTAAGGTAGATAAGGAAGCTTACAAGAGAGGTTTCACCTTTTACCTTCCCGACAGAGCTCTACATATGCTACCTGATAAACTTTCCACGGACTTGTGTAGCCTGATACCCAACGAGGACAGGCTAACTTTTACGTGCGAAATGGTCTTCGATTCAAGGGGGAATCTAATAGAGTACGATATATACGAAAGTGTAATAAGGAGCAAGGCAAGACTAACTTACAACGAAGCCCTAAAGCTTATAGTGGGGGACCCAGCTTTAGAGAGTAAGTATGCAGATCTTGTAGAACCTTTGAGAGTTATGGAGGACCTCTATAGACTACTCTCTAAAAGGCGTTGGGAAAAGGGAAGTATAGACTTTGACTTGCCCGAAGCAGAGCTTGTCGTGGATGAATACGGAGAGCCTGTTGCAGTGCAACCGTACGAGAGGCATGTGGCACACAGGATAATAGAACAGTTTATGGTGTCTGCAAATGAAACAGTGGCGCTACATTTGGAAAACGTAGGGTTCCCTTGTCTGTATAGGGTGCACGAAAGACCAGATCCTGAGAAGGTAGAAAATCTCTTGGATATACTGAACGGGCTTGGCTACAAAACAAAGAAATGGTCTTTAGAACCCAAGTTTTTTCAGAAGATAATAGAGGACTTTGAAGGAAGACCAGAGGAAAACCTCGTTAGGTTCTTAACGCTCAGGAGCATGAAGAGAGCTGTATACTCACCTAACAATTTAGGACACTTTGGACTTGCCTCTGAACATTATACGCACTTTACATCACCTATCAGGAGGTATCCAGACATCGTAGTTCACAGACTACTAAAGAAAGCTATAAGGGGAGAGAGCATAGATTACGAAGAAACGATTGCACGTTTGGAAATCATGGGACAACATCTATCAAAGCAGGAAAGGCTGGCAGAAGAAGTAGAGAGAGAAGCTATAGACCTGCTCAAAGCACGCTTTATGAGAGGATACGTAGGTGAAGTTTTTGAGGGGATAATAACGGGCGTTACGTCTTACGGCTTGTTTGTGGAGATAAAAGAGTACCTAGTAGAAGGATTTGTTAGCATAACCCTACTTAAGGATGACGATTACCTTTACGATGAGCCTTCTCATAGGCTCGTTGGCGTAAGGACTGGTAAGATTTACAGGCTTGGAGATGTGTTGAAGGTAAGAGTGTTAAAGGTTGATGAAGAGCGTGGTAAGTTGAATCTATCTATAGAGGAGGATTAAAGATGAAGGTAACCGTAGTAGGTGGTGGGTATGTAGGACTGACAACTGGAGTGTGCTTTTCACACCTTGGCCATGAGGTCATAGTTGTGGAGAAAATACCCGAAAAGGTGCAAATGCTAAGGGACGGAAAATCACCTATCTATGAACCTGGTTTGGAGGAACTATTACAGGAAGGGTTAAGAAAAAAGAGGATAAGCTTTACTACAGACCTGATGGAAGGGCTTTCTTTTTCTGACGTTATCTTTATATGCGTAGGCACTCCACAAAATCCTGACGGCTCTGCAGACCTCCACCAGGTGGAAGAGGTTGCCATACAAACCGCAAAGCTGATGGATTCTTACAAATTACTTGTGGAAAAGTCCACGGTACCCGTTAATACTCACAAGCTTATAAAGAAGACAGTCAAAAGGTATATGAAAAAGAATGTAGAGTTTGATGTTGCTTCTAATCCGGAATTTTTAAGAGAGGGCAGTGCAATAAAGGACTTTTTGGAGCCAGACAGGATAGTGATAGGTGTAGAATCGGAAAGGGCAAAGAGTATATTAGAAGAAATCTACAAAAATTTCAAATGTCCTATTATCTTTACAGACCCGTCGACAGCGGAACTCATAAAGCACGCTTCCAATGCTTTTCTTGCTTTAAAGATATCCTTTATAAACATGGTTGCGGACCTTTGCGAAAAGGTGGGTGCGGATGTAGAGTTGGTAGCCCAAGGCATGGGGTACGACAAAAGAATAGGAAAGGAGTTTTTGAAAGCTGGCATAGGCTGGGGTGGTAGCTGTTTCCCAAAGGACGTAAAAGCCTTTTACAGAATAGGAATAGACCACGGTGTAGACTTTTCCCTAATTAAAGAAGTGGAGAGGGTCAACGAAAGGCGTATAGACCAATTTATAGATAAAGTAAAGAGCGCCGTATGGAGTGTAAGGGGTAAGACGTTGGCGGTTTGGGGGCTGTCTTTTAAACCCAACACCGATGACATAAGGGAAGCCCCTTCCATAAAGATAATCACAAGGCTTTTAAAAGAGGGCGCTACAGTAAGAGCGTATGACCCTAAAGCTATGGAAAATTTCAGGAGACTCTTCCCCGAGGGTAAAGACCTATCCTACGCACCTGATCCTTACAAAGCTTTAGAAGGTGCTCAAGCGCTCCTTATACTAACCGAATGGGAGGATTTTAAAAAAGCGGATTTAAGTAGGGTAAAGGAGCTTTTGGAAGTTCCCATAATAATAGATGGTAGGAACATCTTTGATCCGAATGAGATGAATCGTTTGGGTTTTGAGTACTACTGCATAGGTAGAAACACGACTTTGCAGAAGAATATGTATTAAATCATACATTTTTTACTTGCACTCGTATTAACGATATCTTATACTATTTATGCAAAGCCAAGCAGGAGGTATAGTATGGCGCAGATTCTACCTGGACCATCAGGTTATATGCCTACACCCGCGGTTTTTGAAGGTGTAGCCTTACCAGAACCCGGCAAAGCACTCTTATACGGCGAGATAGTGGACGAAGAGACCGCAATGAGGGAAGCTGCAAAGGCGATGCTTACTAGGAAAAACCCTACCATATTCCCAGGACCTCTGGTGCTCTGGGGTTGGAATGCGTCCGCTATGGAAAAAGCCAAGGCGGTTTTGGAATTGGCTATGGAGATTCCCAACTGCAGGATAATCCCAATGCCAGACTACAGACCTAAGTATCCCAAGATAGACCCTGAGGCTGAGATAAACCCAAACCACCCAAATTTAACCATCCTTCACAATAGAATAGAGGCCTGTATATTTGTAGGTGTTCACTGTCATTACGCTAACCTCTCGCTTAGGATGATAAGGGCAGGCACCAACTGTTTCACCATAGCCCTGTGTGCTGAAATGGGGCACGAGGATGCCATGGTATCTTTGAGGGACGTACACGCTGAAGAGATAAGAAAGTTCAGGGATGTATTAGTTCAGGTGAGGAATGAGTTAGGCATAAAGTGGGAGCCAAAACTTCCGCCAGAGAACCCATCCTTGCCTAAAGAGAATTACGAAACCCTTTCAGTAGTTGATTATGGAGAATACTCTTACCTTCTCATACCGAGAAGGGGAGAGACAGTAACAGAAAGTGAATAAAAACAGGAGGTTTTGCTATGCCAGAACAGAAGGTTGTAGACATAGACTACCTCATGTTTTCCGCACCGCGTGAAAGGAAGTTTATCACCGGTGCGCAAGCCATGGCTGAAGCTGTCAAAAGGGCAAACGTCGACGTTGCCATAGCTTATCCCATCACACCCCAGTCTGAGGTTATGCACCTTGTGGGTGATTTATGGGCTCAGGGTTATGTGAAGGATTACTACAGAGCGGAAGAAGAGTATGGGGCCATGTCCGCCATAGCTGGAGCGGTCAGGGGAGGAGCTAGAGCCTTTACCGCTACGTCTGGGCCTGGACTCTTGAGAGGACTGGAAGCCATAGCATCCTGGCCTGGGCACCGTATACCAGCGGTATTGGGCGTTCTCACCAGAGTTGTAAACGCACCTCTATCTATACAACCGGATAACATAGAGATTTCTTACCTTCTGAACTGCGGTATGGTTGTTCTGCATGCGGAGAATCAGCAGGACGTCTTTGACTTTACTCTTGCAGGCTTTGCCATATCGGAGATGGTAGATGTTTACATACCTGTGGCGGTGTGCACAGAAGGTTTCTTCGTCACGCACGCAAAAGGATACGTGAACATGACCCCAGAGGATATGAAGCTTCCTCCAAGAGATCCATACAAGGCACCGGTACCACCTACGGACTGTGAAATACCACCTGCACGAATACAAAGGGATGCTCCAGTCCAAAAGTCCAACTTCATGAGCTACCTCATCCACGCAGTATGGCAACAGGAAGTATGGGCTTCTAACATAAGAGCCATGAAGTACATCTACAAGTACTTAGGAGGTCCTATAGAGGTTATCAACCCAGATGCGGAGGTGTTTGTACTAGCCTCTGGGTGTGCTGCTGCTCAAGGTAGGGAAGCGGTCAGGTACGCCCAACTTGAAGGTCTCAACGTAGGGCTTGTGAAGGTAAAGTCCATAAGACCGTTCCCAGAAAGAGAAATAAGGGAAGTTTTGAAAAAGGCTAAAGGTGTCGTAGTTCCTGAGCACAACATAGTGGGTTGGTTAGCCAAAGAGGTAAAAGCATGCATACCTGACAACGATAAGGTTGTGGGTAAGCCTAGGGTCTACGGTGGTATGACTCTACCGGTGGAACTCATCATGGATGAAATTTACAAGATCCTAGGAGTTAAGAAGGAAAAGAAAGTTTTAGTATAACAACTAAGGAGGTTTGCCATGGGTTTAGAGTACGTAAGGATCTCGCCAGGGTTTGAGAGATACATGCCCAAAGACTACGTTGACTTAGTCTATTACGGGCAGTTTGGCAAACAAATAGATGTTCAACAGCTTGGACAGTTTAAGGAGCTGGTAGAAGAGCATCCCATGTGCGCAGGGTGCTTCATGGCTTACTTTATAAGGGTCTTTTATGCATCTTTGCCCAAGCCTGAAGACACCATAGTGCTGGGAACCGCTGGTTGTGCTAGGCTTGCTCTGTCTCAGGCTGCGGTACCTTTTATATACGGTAACTATGGAGATACCAACGCAGTAGCTTCCGGTCTAAAGAGAGCATTAAAACTAAGGTTCCCTGACAAGGAAAAGGATGTTGTGGTGATCGCAGGCGATGGTGGTCTAATAGACATAGGTTTTGGGATGACCATGCACTCATGGTTTAGAAGAGAGAAGTTTACCACCATCATGGTGGACAACGAAGTCTACGGCAACACGGGTGGCCAAGAGAGTGGTATGTCCCCAAAGGGGGTACAGCTTAAGATGGCACCTAAAGGGAAGCAGTTTGATAAGATAAACGCTGTAGAGTTGGCTCAAACAGCGGGCTGCGTCTATGTAGCAAGACTTGCACCCACCAATCCCAAGAGGATAGCCAAAACAATAAGGAGAGCAATACTAGCTGCGAGGCACTTTGGACCAACCTTTATACATGCTTACACCTCTTGTAATATAGAGTACTCCATACCCACAGAGAAAGTCCTAGAAGACGCCAGGAAGAGGGAAAAGCAGGATTTTGCTTTCTACGAGTGGATGACGGACGAAGTTAAAGAGTTCTTTGAAGAGATAGAGAGAGCACCACAGGAGGTAAGAGTATGAAAAGGTACAACATACGTATAGCGGGCGTTGGTGGGCAGGGAGTTGTAACCTCCGCCCACATCCTTGGTAATGCCATGTCAGCAGCTGGAAAGTACGCTACGCTCGTTCCTTTCTTTGGTTCAGAGAAGAGGATGGCACCTGTTGAAGCGTACGTCAGGGCATCAGACCAACCTATATACGAGGTGGGTGAGGTGGTCTATCCCAACGTTATAATGATATACCACCCACAGGTTATAACTCATGGTAAGTCCTATACAATGCCCTTCTACTCTGGTCTTAAAGAAAATGGCTTGGTCATAATAAACACGGACGTGGATATACTCTCGCAGGAAGACTGGGCAGTCCTTAAGGATCTAAACACTAGGGTTATAATGTTCCCAGCTACGCAAACCGCTCTCAACATAGCAGGCACAGAGCTAGCAACCAACATGGCTATGATAGGTTTATTCTTTGGTATAACGAGGTTGGTTGACTTTGAACACATAGAGCGTGCGGTAAGAGAGAGGTTCTTAGGTAATACCTTTGTAGCTTCTGGTGGTACCGCTGCCTTGGACAGTGCTATAGAGAAGAAGTTCAAGAAGAAGATGGAACTCTTAGAAAAGAACATGCAAGTGATAAGTGAAGCCTTTAGGGTGGCGGAAGAGAGAGGTTGGGTAGAACAAGAGGAGATTACCACTTAAGGAGGCTTAAAGGGCATGTACTACGTAGCTGATGTGAACGAGCCATGCTGTGCTAAGTACAACTGTAAGCAGTGTGTACTCTTTTGTCCAGAACCTAATACCTTGATGTACCACGATAGTAAACACGTAGCTTGGGTAAACTACTCAAGATGTAAAGGCTGTGCAATTTGTGTGTACGTCTGTTCAGACCTTCTCAAAAGAAATTGTATCCAGATGGTAATGGTAACAGCAGCTGAATAAAGGGGGGTATAACATGGAAAAGGAGACACTCCAAACTCTCAAAGAAAAGGTTTTGGAGGCTGTAGCCAGCCCAGACCTAGACGTGGAGGTATGCTTCAACGAGGAAGACACCTGTAATGTAAAACCTTATCCCTACCTAAAGGTTAGGTACGTCGTCGAGGGACACGATGTTTATGAGAAAGAGATAGATATAACACCTGAGTACTTAAAGGGAAACATAGACGACGTGGTCAACTTCGTAGTTTTCCAGATCCAGCAATTCATGGAAGAGATAGACTCGGTAGAGTACGGAGGGGAGTGAGTGCTTCCCTCCTTTATCATCACGGGTTTTTTAGGTAGCGGTAAGACTACTTTGCTTATAAACTCTGTAAAGGACTATTTTCACCACAAGAAAGTCGCTGTAGTAGTCAACGAGTTTGGAGAAGTAGGGTTTGACGGCAAGGTTCTAAGCAACGTCTACTCGCAGGTTCTGGAGCTTTCTGAGGGTTGTATATGCTGTAGCTTATCCGCAAACTTTGAGAAAGGTATAAGGGAGATATTGGATAAGTACAGACCAGATGTACTCTTTGTGGAGACTTCTGGTGTGTCTGAGCCCTTTCCCATAATGCTCAGCCTTCAGAGTCTAGGCTTTTCTGTGGAAGGTGTCCTGTGCGTTGTAGACTCCAAAAACTTCTTTAACTATGCCGAGTCTACAACGGCAAAGCATCAAATAGGTTCTTCCAACGTTATAGTCCTAAACAAGATAGACTTGGTCAGTGAAGCAGAGTTAAACCGCGTAGAAGAGGCGGTTATCCAGACAAGAAAAGCCTACTCTCTGAGGAACTTTTTCACGGGAGAAGAAGTCTTTCCCAAGTACTTAATCGTTAAGTCCGTCCGCGGTAATGTACCTAAGGAGGTCCTTCAGACAGCACACGTCAACCTAAAAGCTCTCCAGAAAGGTGAAAAAGTGGAAGACCACCTGCACGAGGATGGCTTTTATCAGAAAACCGTCAAGTTTGACTCTGAGATGTCTTACGAAGATCTCGAGACTTACTTAAAGTCTTTACCTGAGGGCGTAATAAGAGCAAAGGGTATAGTAAAATTGTCCGGTTTTCCGCACCCTGCGTTGGTAAGTTACTCCTTTGGCAGCTTTGAAGTGCTTGGGGAAGCCAAAGATTATGAGGGTCAAAGCTTTATGGTATTAATAGGCGTTGGACAGAGTGTACAAACTGTAAAGCTATTTACCAAGGTTTAAGAGCCTTTCACATTCGGGGCAAAAACCCTTGTTCTTTTGGTCTACGTGATATACAGAGTTGGAAAAACTCATAACGCATAAGGGATTACTACAGTGAGGAAGTCCAAAGGTGTGTCCCAACTCGTGAATCACCTCTTTGTGAAGCCTTTCGAAAAACAGGTCTTCCTTTTGCGTGCATAACCTGTAAGTGCTAACAAGAGCGTTTCTACCACCAAGCTGGGCTAAACCAAAGACAAAGTTCATCCCTTCTACGTAAAGGTCGAAGGAAACCAGTGCTAAAAGCTTGAGCAGTTGAGGATAGTTTAATCTGGAGATATAGTCAAGCAATGCGTGGGCGCTGTACTGCTTTCTCCGAGCGTTGTAAACCTCTCTTATAGGAAAGTTTGCCATGGAGGCGCGCACGTCGCATCTGAAAACTCTCTTTATTTCGCAAAGGGTTGAAAAAAGCACCCTCTTCTCTACATCTCCAAAGGTTATGATATAAATGTACACAATGGTAAACAATTATACGCTTGAAGTTAAAAGAAAGTTGTTTCATCTTATCTCGGTACCCCTTTGGCTTATACCCGTCCTCTTCTTGCCGAAAGAGCTTGCGATAATTCTTATGCTATTGGTGCTCTTGATAAACCTTGCGATTTTGTTGAAGGTAGGGGAGGCAAGGCTTAGGTGGCTGTACTCTTTGGTTTACTCCCTTGAAAGGGATAAAAACTTCAACAAACCTGCTGTTCAAGCACTGTGGTTAAACGTAGGTGTACTGCTTAGCTTTTTACTCTTTGGTAAATGCGCGGTACCGGGCATAATAGTCCTGGCGGTTGGAGACACCTTTAGCACCCTTGTGGGTATGAAGTACGGCAAGAGGAAGATCTTAGGTAGGTCCCTTGAAGGGTCATCAGCCTTTATCCTATCCAGCTTTTTGGTATTAATACCTTTTTATGAGTACACGCACGCCTTGGTGTTTTCATTGGTGGGTTCTCTTGCGGAGCTTCTCTCTAAAAAGGTAGACGATAACTTAAGTATTCCTCTGTTTGTCGCTATAGCCTGTCAGTTTTTCTCAGCCCTTGATTAGCCTGTGGAATCCGTCAATAGCCCAATCTAAAGCGTCCTTGTAAGGTATAGGAGGTTTGTTGCATATTTTAACAACGCCATCGCACTCTACATCATCGTCCAAACAGCATACGTTGTCTCTCCACATCATAAGCATTTGGTCCGAGCTAAAGGGAGGAGGTTGTATTAGTTTTTCTACAAAAAGCCCACCTACGTACATGAGACTCTTGGGAACTGGCAGAAGAAGCACTTTCCTCCCCCAGCGTTTAAAGATGTCCTCTAAAAGCTCTTTAAAACTCACTCTATCTGGACCGCAAAGCTCGTAAATCTTTCCGTTGGTCTCTTCTTTCTCTATGGCGGACACGAAGGCACAAGCAACGTCCCTAACGTCCACAGGCTGAAACTGGTAATGACCTCCTCCCGGAAGGGCTATAACCTTTATGTACTTAGTTATAGTCCACATGTCGTAGAAGAGTTTTTGCTCAGGACCCAGTATCATAGAAGGCCTAAAGATGGTGAAGGTAAGACTGGAGTTTTTGAGTTCCTGCTCTGCCATATACTTGGTACGGTGGTACATGGAAGGAGCGTTTTTATGAGTTCCCAAGCTACTCATATGGATTACCTTTTTAACCTGAAACTCTTTAGCCACATCGTAGAGATTCTTGGCGTATACGTAGTGCACCCTTGTAAAGGTTTCCCTTCTCCTTTTGTTTTCAACTAGAATGCCTATGAGGTGTATAAGGTAGTCTGGCTTGAACCGCTCGAAAGCTTTGCTTATAGACCTTTTATCGTCAAAATCCACCTCAAAACCTTCTACGCTTTTTCCAAAGAATCGAGAGAGCTTTGATTTATCCCTTACAAGACAGCCTACGTGATATCCCCTGTTGTAAGCCTCTTTTACCACGTACCTACCCACAAAGCCCGTAGCGCCTGTTATCAACACCTTCATTCTTTGACCACCTCAATGGCTTTTTCTTTGCTCTTTTTTCTTCCAAGTTTGCCAACCAGTATGGACACTTCATAAAGTATCATCAAAGGTATAGCCATAAGGACTTGGGTTGCCACGTCTGGAGCTATCAGCGCACCTACAACAAAGGCTATCACGATAAAGTACTTGCGAAAGCTTTTCAGCTGATTTTCCGATACCACTCCAGCCCTTTGCAAAAGAAATAAAAGCACAGGCATCTCAAAGGCTATCCCAAAACCTATTATCATCTTAAGTAAAAAGGATATGTACAGATCTACAGATAAGAAGGGTTTAGCTTGAAGCTGTGAAAACCCTATTCCTATTAAGAATTTGAGAGCCATAGGAAGAACCACGAAGTAAGAAAAAAGAACACCGATGATAAAAAGAAGGATAGAAAAGAAGGTGATGGGAATTACAAACCTTTTTTCGTTGGGGTATAGGGCTGGCTCTACAAACCTCCAAAGCTGGTAAAAGATAACGGGCGAAGCTATTATAAAGCCAAAGACTATGGATATCTTAAAAAGTATAAAGAGTGGTTCTGTAGGCGAGAGTGTTATAAGCTCCACCTGTGGGTATGAGCGTTTTACGGGTTCTTTCAACAACTCAAATATATAGCTAGCCCAGTAAAAGGCTATGCCAACGCCTACTAGAAAGGCGAGCGTAGATTTAATCAGCCTGCTTCTGAGTTCTCTCAGATGGTCTATCAGGGGCATCGTAGGTAGTTGATGTTTCTCCATGCTCATCCTTTTTGACTTCCTCCTTTGTGTATTCTTCTGCGCTGTCTGATTCTTTAGTTTCTTCCGTTATCTTTTTGTTTAGGTTTTCTATGTACATTTGATACCTTAGCTCATCCCACGTTTCTCTTACCTTTCTGATTAGCTCTCCCATTTTCGTAGCTAGTTCCATGGTCTTTTCTGGACCAAGCACTAGAAAGGCAACGGCGAGTATAAGCAATAACTGAAGTTCCATAGATGAATAATTTAACCTAAAAAGTTACCTCTTCTAAACCTTCAAGACCGTACTTTACGACGTAAGTGTTGCCACCTCTTCTTTTTGCCTCGTACATAAGTTCGTCTGCCAGTTTTACAATCTTATCCAAATCGTGGACATCCTTCCCGCTGGCAACCACAGCTCCTACACTGATACCTACCTCAACCTCCAAACCGTCGGATAAAACAACAGGTTCTTTAACAGCGTTTATGATCCTGTAGAATAACAACATCTACGTTCTCAGGGACGTTGATGTCGGAAATTACGACTACAAACTCGTCGCCCCCAACTCTAACAATATAGTCCGTCTCTCTGATAGTCTTTAACACCCTTTTGACTATCTCCACCAGCACCCTGTCGCCTGCCTCGTGTCCATACGTGTCATTTATAGGTTTGAACTTGTCCAAGTCCATGTACAGTACACCCATCAGACTGTGTTCCCTCTTGGACCTAGCTATAGCCTGAGCCAACACCTCTTTCAAAAAGAGTCTGTTGTAAGCACCTGTGAGCGCATCGCGGTAGAGCTTTTCCCTCATCTCTTGTAGCCTGTTGTAGTAGTGTGTCATATCCCTGGCGATAATTACGTAGTTCGCTATTTTGCCATTTTCGTCGTAGACTGCATCTACAGTTACGCCCTCTACGTACAACTCTCCACTCTTTTTTCTGTTGTGTACTATACCCTCCCAATGCCCCTTTTCTTTAAGGCTTTTAATAAAAGCCTCGTAGGAACCCTCTTTGTGAGAATTCGGGTAGAAGACTCTATGTTTTTTGCCTAGGACCTCATCTTTTGAGTAGCCCGTAGCCTCTTCAAAGCTACTGTTTACTTCCAGTATCCTACCCTCCGAGTCTGTCAAAAACATGATATCGCTAGAGGCTTGGAAGATCGTAGTAATGAGCTTTTTTCTATTCTCCTCCTCAATCCTCACAAACTCCAGAGCTAAGGCTTCCGTAAACAAGTTAAAGATAGTTTCTACCATATCCAGCCTGTAATGGATGGATGTCGTGCCAAGTCCGACGAGCAAACCAACTACCCCCGCTGGATCGTATCGTATAGCTCTTCCAACGTAAGACTCAACGTTCAACCTTTTTAGTTTCTCATCCTTTGGATATAGCCTGACTACGTTCTCGGGTACTATGTTTATGTATCCTTCCACGGTTTTGGCGCAAGGTGTACCTTCTAAATGGTACTCAAAGGGTTCAAATTCACCAAACCTAGACCACCCAGTTAGCACACTTACAGATTTCCCATTTTGCACCTTTCCTATAAAGACGTAGTCTAGTCCTAAGTTTTCTCCTATCCATTCACACACTGCAAAGAAAGCGTCGTTGTAAGTAAGTTTCGAGACGTCTGTAGCTAAGAACTTAAGTGCACGTTCCACGTAGTACTTTTCAGTAACGTCTTGGAGGTACCCATAGAAGAGTGGCTCTTTCGCACTAATCCTTTCAGCGGTTAATGTAATCTCCATATAGCCCCACAACCTATTCGAAAGCAAGCTTCTGTATACCAAACTGCCGCTTTCACCTTTTTCGGACAACTCTTTTAAAAGGTTGAGAAGCTTAGGCAAGTCTTCTGGATGGATACAATCCATGAAGTTTTTGTTCATAAAGCAAGGGTCCTTGCTCAAGTACATTACGGATAGACTTCCATCACTCTTCAGTCTTAACTTGACTAAGGCACCCGGCAGGTTGCTACTAATCCTTTTTAGCTCCTTAGCTTCTCTAAGGTATAGCTTATGATAAAGCACTAACAGAAGGGAGAGAAATAGGGCTACAATACCGTTAATGACTAGAATGACATCGTAATCGTAAATATTGCTGAAGTTTGAATTAAACATTGAAAAATTATATAAAAGCTTCGGGCTTTGTTACGTTATTTGGCAGTGGTTTTAGTTAACCGTAGGGGTGTGCCTATTTATGCATTTTTTTAAGAATCTTTATCCAAAACATGAATAGATGGAACTACACAGAAAAACTCGCCTTGCATAACAACCTCATCACCTCTCTTTACTACTACCTTTACCCACCGCTTTTTACCTTCAGAGTTTACTACTTCCCCGTATGCGTAGAGCTCTTGACCCACGACCACAGGCTGTTTGAAATCCCCCTTTGCGCTTGCCAAAACTACAGTGGGTTCATTTACAGACAACATAGCAGAGT
>OFGS01000077.1_pt1 | contig 27557 bp, 30 predicted proteins | sample 1521851 | NCBI WGS metagenome assembly OFGS01 (sample SAMEA3142070, study PRJEB24117) | hot springs metagenome
CCCTCTATGTATGTGCGCTCTGTAAAACCACGGCTTGTACACAAAACCTTTCAGCATTACAGTTTCTCCTATCGATGTTACCACAAGCAGGGCATCTCTGTAAGGCTACATCGATAAACAAGGTCAATTCTTATCTTATCGCTCTCTGGTAGTAGTTTTGGCTAACCATGGTTCGAAATCCCACCTTAACTTCATTATAGCGAAGTTTACTTTTTTATGCAAAAAGTCGTGAATGTCGAGAAAACTATACCACACCCCACACGCCACCTCAGAGCCTACCTTTCTTGATAACGTACAAATGATGTTTCAGGGTTTTGAAAAGGATTCTTGCTTCCATCCTTTATCCTTTGCAGGACCTACCTCTTCAAAAGGTAATCGTAAACTATAGACCCTCCCAGCTTTCCTTGATAGAGGATTAGGGCTACACACACGACGAGTAAGGTGCGAAAGAGTTTCCTTATTGGATCCGTGGAGCTTTCTGAGTGCATCAAAAAGCGAAGTGCCGCCAAGCGGAAGTAAAGGCCGTTCATTGCCAACCCTAAAGCCCTGTGTACGTGAAACTCGGAAAAGTCTAAAGCTTGTTTTCCGAACTTCACAGAGGCGAAGAATCCCGTAGCTGTTGCCATGATAACAACCAGAAAGGACAGGTAGGTAAAAAGGGCATGCAGACCGTTAGGTAGCCTTTTGGTAAGCCAGTAGTAAAGGTCCAGAAGAAGTAAAGAGAAAGGTAGAACTATAGCAAAGTGTACGATCGCTGCGTGGAGCTTAACTATGTCCATGGTTTTTATGAGGGGCAAAGAGCCCCATCCTTAGACCGCTACCTTTCTGGGCGGGGGTGGCAGGAAAGGTTCCAATCCTTGTTCTTGTGCCCACCTTTTGGCAAATTCATAAGCAGCCTTTGCGGTATCTAGGTTTTTCTGGATCAGCTCCAACTTTTTCTTAAACTTCCTTTCAAGCGCTGAATCAAGGGATGCGGTACCACCAGAAGCTACGAATTTCTTAAGGAACCTGGACTTTATGCCTTCTTCTATGGACTCAACACTTACACCACCTATGGCACCAAATAGAGCACCAAGCATCGCCATGTTGGTAGCCAGTTCTGTACCCGCTATATCTATCGCAAACTTTGTAGCGTTGAAGTTAAGCACTTTTACATTGAGACTGTTTAAAAAGTCTTTATCTTCTTCTGTTAACAAGTCCTCATCGGAGTTTATGATGATAAGACCGTTCTTCTTTATCCCAGAGTAGAAGGGCATGGTGTAAGATTTGCCCATGGTGATGACCTGAGGATGAAACACCATGATAACGTCCGGGTATACCACTTCTCCTCTGTCATATATTGGTTCTATACCTATACGGGCATAGCTTTCCGCAGGTGCCATCCTCTTTTCTGCACCAAAGAAGGGATTAGATACCGCGTAATAGCCTTCATAATCCGCAGACGTTGCTATTATGTGAGCTGCGGTGACAGCACCCTGTCCACCCAATGCAGGCATTCTAATGTTTACCCTTCTTCTCATCATAGCAATCCCTCCTCCTTCTTACGTGCTATGACCTCTTCCGCCTGAGGTGTCATGTACTCAAAGAAAGAAAACCGTTCTTTATCCCTCGCTCTCATCTCATCCAAACCATCGTCGGAGTTGAGTCCTATCTCAAGTATGCAAGGTGTGTAAAGGTGGATGTAGGTAGGTCCCACCTCTCTGGCTACGTATATCGCTTTCTTCACAACTTGCTCAACCCTTTTGGGGGATGACACCGTCAACCTAGCCACGTAGTGGCATCCCGAGTCTATGGCTATTTGCCAGAATGGAACCTTCTCCCATTGCTTACCCTTTGGAGCCATCTTAAACACGTGACCCTTTACCGTCAGCCCGCTCTCTTGACCACCTGTGTTGGCATAAACTTCGTTGTCAAAGCATATGGTGGTTATCTTTTCCTGCCTAAAGAAAGATTGCAGTGTGCAGTCAAGACCTATGTCTACAGTAGCACCGTCTCCAGCCAAGACAACTACGTCCTTTACCTTGTCGGGGAACCTCCACTCGAGGACTCTCTTTATACCTGAAGCGACCGCATTCTGGTTGCCAAAGAGGGAGTGAACGGTGTGTAGGGCTATGTGGGGGAAAACCAAGGAAGTACATCCTGTAGAGTTAACTATTATGGTATCCTCTGGGCTTGGAAGGGATGCCAATATGTACCTGAAAGCCATGGATTCTGGACATCCTGCGCATAGGGAGTGTTCTTCTATGAGTTCCTTGTTGTAGGAAAGGTCCAAAACACCACGTTTAGGGTTTCCAAAGGTAGACCTAAACTGTAGGTCTTTAACCTCTTGTGGAACCACGTCTAAAAGGTCTTCGTTAACCTCGTATATCTTAAATGACATGCTTTACCTCCTTACCAAGGTACTCTAAAACTTCCTTAACTATAACTTCTGGTGGCATGGTCATACCACCTGCAACCCTTGGAGAACCTATGATATCTGCGGAAGAATGCTTGTAGAGGTACCTTCTTACCTCCCTTTCCAGCCAGCCAACTACGTTGAACTCTGGCACGAATATGGTTTTAACATTCTTTACAGCTTCTCTCAGCTCACGTATTGGGAAAGGTCTTACCGTCTTTAGTTTTACCACCTTGGACTTAATGCCTTCATCTTCCAAGAGTCTGACCGCTTCTTTTGCTTGAGCTGCGGCAGTTCCAACAGTCACGAAGGCTACTTCCGCTTCCGGATCACCAAACTCCTCTATTAGCCCCCTAAGATAGTGTCTAGCGAAGGGTCTAGACCTTTCTATTGCAGCCCTTACTTCCCACTGCCAGCTTGCGTGGGTTGCGTAAGATATGTAGTTGGATTTCATCACAAAGGGGTCTCTCATGAACCTTCCAGGTGGCACCTCCGCGTCTATGACTGGCATTGGGGCTCTGTATGGGTTGTAAGGTGGCAATGCTATGTCATCTGGCGGTAGCATAACCGTTTCCCTTGTGTGGGAAACGAAGAATCCATCAACCACCGTTATGACAGGAACGTGCACGCTAGGTTGTTCCGCTACAACAAAACCTGCGATGATCATATCAAAGAGTTCCTGAGCGTTTTCCGCATACCATATCATGCATCCCGTGTCCAGAAGGAAAGATACCTCAAGGTTGTCTGGCTGTATAGAAAGAGGAGAGTTTACACCACGTGCCATCAGGACAAGCTGTACGGGAATACGTGTTCCGGCCCACATGGGAAAGTTTTCCATCGCTCTGAGCGTTCCCGGTCCGGAAGTTGTGGTTATGGTTCTACCTCCGGCCAGTGCGCATCCCGCTAGTTCTGACATGACACCGAATTCTGACTCTCCTCTGAAGTAAACGCCTACATAACCCTCTACCCAAAGTTCCCCTATAAGGTGCGCCGCTTCTGACTGGGGTGTGATGGGATAAGACACCGATGCGTCTACGGAAGATCTTTTTACAGCTTCCTTGACAGCTTCAGAACCCGTCATAAAGTGCTTAGTCCTTGGGGCTTCGAAGAGCAAGTAGTCGGGAGAGACTATCCTCTGACCCGCTCTATTGTATTGAATTGCATCTAAGCTCGTTTGCATGATTACACCTCCTTTCTTTATTTACCAAGCTCTCTTCTGACTTGCTCCGCTATAGTTATGAACTTTTCCATCTCTTCCACGTGCTGATCCCTCAGCGTTATCATAGCGTCTTCGTGTCCATCCATACCGCACATGGCGATGGTGAAGCAGTCTGTTTCCGCCCTTATTATCTTTAGTGCCACGTTTGCAAAATGACAATGGACGCCTACAAAGATACAGGCCTTTATCTTGTTGTGCCATATGGTCAAGTTGGGATGATTTGGGTTTATTTCAACCTCTGGATTTATCTTAGGGTACTTGGGTCTATAGTCGTACATGGGTATTATCTTTGCATCCAAGACCTGAGCCATCTTTTTCACAAGCTTAGCTTTTTCCTTTGCTTCTTCGTTCCAAGCGTATATAACCTGAGGACCAGGGAAGATGGTAGGGTTAGGTCTTGTTAACATAGCCTTAGCGGCTTCACGCATAGCTACTTCTTCGTCAACGATCTCGTTAAACATCAAAGCCTTTCCGGGTGGTGGGTTCAAAATTTCTTCATAAACAGCTACAGGATACGGTGAGTACCCCGATGGTCCAAGTTTTGCCATAATCTACCTCCTTACTTACTTGCGTGCACTTCTGGCATTATCATGTGAATGGCGTTTCTCTTTAACAGAGTGGAACATACGTAAACACAAAGGGCACAGCCCTTACATCTTTCAGGCACGACGTAAGCATGGTGTTCTTCATCCGAATACATGAGCGTATTAGGCTCTGGACAAAAAAGGGTACACTGTTTGCAATTGTACTTACTGCACTCTTCGTTTATCACCTGAGCTACATAATACATATTTTGCCTCCTAAATAGTCTCGAGCTTAGGTTTTTAAATATAATAAAGCACTTGATTAAGATGTCAATATGATTTATATTTTCAGAAGCAGGTTATGAGTTTATCGCTCCTCATCCTTTTGTTCTTCGTAAACCTGGCGCATTCGCAAGATGTATGCGACCAAAAAGAAACCTTACTCAAGGTGAAGGACATAATACTTAAAAACTACCTTTGGAAAGATAAGTTACAGGACTTTAATCCAAACTCGCTTGAAGACGCTATTAATTTCCTTAGAAGGATAGGTGACAGATGGTCCACTATCACAAAGGAAGAGGATGAAAAAAGATGGTTTAACCAGTCAAAACTTTTGGGTGTTGGCATAAGATGGGATGACGATGGAGTAATAACGAAAGTTTTTCAAGGTTCACCTGCGGACAAAGCAGGTCTTAAAAAGGGCGATAAGATCCTGAGTATACTAGGTGTTAGGGATGCTAAACAATGGGCTTCCGCTATAGGAAAAGCCAAAGAAGGCGATAGTATAGACATACTACTATTAAGGGATGATAAGATATACACCTTTTTGGTACAAAAAGGGGAGTTTCACATACCACCCATCGATGCGGTAGAAGTTTTTACGTTAAACGGGAAAAGGTATGGGTATGTGTCCATAAACAACTTTACTAACCCAACGGCGGAAGCTTTCAAAAAAGCTTTAAAGTACTTTGCTGAACACTCTGTGGACGAAGTGATTATAGACCTAAGATACAACGGTGGTGGTCTAATATCCGTTGTAAAGGATATGATAGACACGTTGATTACCGGTGAGGGAATAGCTTTCTATCTCGAGGAGGGAAGTGGAAAAGTCAGGTTTTACAATTTCTTAGGAGAAGGAGATCCATACGATGTAAACATAACCATCTTAATAGGGAAGGCTACAGCATCCGCTTCAGAGCTCTTTTCTTCTGTACTTAGGTACTACAAGGGTGCCCGTATAATCGGAGAGCTCAGTACAGGTAAGTACGTGGGGAGTACCATATACAAACTTAACGAATGTGGGGATGTTATGAGACTTGTTACCTTTGAGATGAAGCTACCGGACGGTTATCCTATAACCAGCCAGATGGGTATTGTCCCTGACTGCTATATTAAAAACTCTACAAAGTACACGGTAGAAGAAGTACTGCGAAAATGTAGTTTTAGAGATTTAGAACACGTCGCAAACGGTCTTTAATACTTTGGATGTCCATCTGGGTGTCTATCGTTATGGCATAATCTGGTGGAAGGAATCTCTTTTTTTGCTCCAAGTAGATACTAAAGTCTGCATCGGAGACATCAACCCTGTTGGACAGCCTTCTCTTTATCTCTTCCTCGCTTGCGGTAGCAAGTATGAATACGGCATCTGGAAAGTTCTCCTTTACCAGATTTCTCTGCCACTGTGTTAAAAAGGTAGCATCTAAAACCACGCTTTTCCCCTCTTCCACGAGTTTTTTCGCCATTTCAACCATCTTTGTGTATACCATTCTGGTTATCTCTTCTGTGTATATACCTTTGCCGTACTCCGCTTTTGCACTTTGGTGCGGTTTTAAGCTCATCAACTCCTTCCTTACTACATCGCTCCTTATCCACTCAAAGCCAAAGTCTTCGTGGAGTATCTTGGAAATAAAGGATTTACCCGAGCCAGAAAGACCCATTACGACCACTATCACTTCTTTATACCCAAGGCTTCCAGCAGTGCAGGAGAGTAGCCCTCTATTACCCTGAAGTTGTTAAGGATTATGTTGTAAGGAACGCCCCTGACACCAATGCTCTCTGCTATCTGAATGTGTTCTCTTAACCTAGGGCAGTCTTTTGTGCTTGGAGGATTACCGTCGTACTTTCCGGTAAACACGTCGTCCAAAGCTTTAAAACCATCTTTAGAGCAGACTATGTAGCTAGCTTTTGCCCAATTTTCTGGATATCTAGGGCTTGCTATTATAAAAACGTAAAGTTTTATATCTTTAAGGTGAGGTTTAAGAACCTGCCATTCCTTTCTACAGTGTGGGCAGTCTGGATTCATAAAGGTTATAAGCTCCTTTTTGCCACTACCTACTTTTATAGATTTATCTAAAGGTATGCCCTTTATTTGCTCTTTCAAAAGTTCTGTGTAAAGATCTTGGGAAAAGGCTGTAAAAAAGGTGAGTAGTAATCCCACTAGGATCTTTGTCCACATACTTTCTCTATCCTATTATACACATCCTTTATTATCCAATCAGGCGTTGACGCACCTGCGGTTATTCCTACTACCTTTACATCGTTAAACCACTCATCTCTTAACTCATCCGCTGTCTCTATGTGGTAGGATCTTGGATTTAGTTGATACGATATTTCGTACAGTCTTCGAGTGTTCCCGCTGTTTTTGCCACCTACCACTATCATAACGTCCACGTTGGGCGCCAGTTTGTACACGTCTTCTTGTCTTTCGGAGGTAGCGTTGCATATGGTGTTTATGACCAAAACCTCCTTAGCCCATAGGGCTATTTCTCCAACCACCTCCTTAAAAAACTGCTCGTTCTGCGTAGTTTGGGCGACTATACCCACCCTTTCCTTACCCAAGATCTTCTTTATGTCTTCCCTGCTTTCTATCACTGTACAGTCCCCACCGTATTCCTGTACGTAGCCTAGCGTTCCTACAACTTCTGGATGGTTCTTTTCACCAACCAACACCACAAAGTAACCCTCTTTGACAAGTCTGACAACCGCATCATGAACCGCTTTAACGTAGGGACACGTAGCATCGACAACCTTTATACCCTTCTGTTTTAGTTCTCTTTCCTTCCAGGGGGGAACACCATGAGACCTGATGATAACCGTGTCACCCTCTTTCAAGTCTTCCTCCGAGGAGATGGTGCTTACTCCGAGAGAAGAAAGCCTTTCAACCTCCTGAGGGTTATGAATGAGGGGACCCAGAGTGTATACTTTATTAGATCCTTTCGAAGACTTTTCTGCAAGGTTTATAGCTCTTTTTACACCAAAACAAAAACCTGCATGTTCTGCAACCAGTATCTTGACCGCCATGATAGCAAAAATATATTCTAGAGCTCCTCTTTCAACATAAGGAATATCATTTAATACCTACGATGTGTTGCACATCCGAAATAACACAGATGCCCCCGTACCTTTTCAGCAAAGGCTCTACCTTTTTTGCTATACTAGTAGCCAGGTTATCATCACATACAGTAAAGACGTAGCTGTTTTTAAACACATCCGTCAGCTCATCGCCGGACATTATCCCCCTTTCGCCCTTTCCAAGGACATCCTTTATCAGGGTGTATCCGGAGACTCCCTCCTTTTCTAAGAGTTCCAGAACTTTACTCAGATGAAGAGAGTCCATAACGATTTCTAATTTCTTCATCCTTATCCTCCAATCAAATGACTAACCAAATAATAGTATAGTGGTAGCCCAAAGATTATGTTAAATGGAAACGTTATAGCAAGGCTCATAGGAACGTATATGCTAGGATTTGCTTCGGGAACGGACATACGCATAGCTGCAGGGACGGCGATGTAAGAGGCGCTTGCAGACAACACAGAAAAGAGAAAAGCATCACCCTTTGTAAGACCTGCTAACTTAGCCAATACAACAGCCACTGAGGCATTAAATATAGGCATTATTATGGCAAAGGCTATTAGAAACCACCCTACCTTTTTGAGATCACCAAGACGTCTAGCTGCTACCAAGCCCATATCAAGGAGAAAGAAAGCGAGCAATCCCTTAAAGAGATCGCCAAAGACCGGCTCCATCGCTTTCCAACCCTTATCCCCTGTTATCAGACCTATCGCCACAGAGCCTAGGAGGAGAAATACAGAAGCGTTAACCAAAGACTCCTTTATTATCTCTCCCCACTCTCTCTCCGCTCCGTTTTTGTTGGAGGGAGCAAATATAGACAGTAATATGAAAGCTATTATTATGGCTGGTGATTCCATGAGGGCAAGGGCGGCGACCATATAGCCCCCGTAGTTAACGTTTAGACTCTGTAAGAAATTTGTGGCTGTCACAAAGGTTACCGCACTAACCGAGCCGTAAGTGGCTGAGATGGCTACAGCGTTGTAAACGTCCAACTTTGCTCTGAGGACAAAAAATGCGTATATAGGCACAGCGATAGCCATCAACATGGCAAGACCAAGGGCTACGACAGCGTCCTTTGTTATACCGTGCGCAGAAAGCTTATAACCACCCTGTAAACCTATAGCGATGAGTAAGTAAAGGGAAAAAAGTTTGGGAAGTGGTTGAGGTATGTCCAGGTCTGATTTTAGAAAGAAGGCAAGCATACCAAGAAAGAAAAACAAAACAGGTGGATTTAGTACATTTTGTAGTATAAGGTCTATGCCCATCTTGCACCTCCATGGGGTAGGAGACTTAAAAATCCCTATGCGCCTTTTATTTATGATTCTGCCAGCTTCTTTGTACTGCTACTTTAAATATATCATGAGAATAGAACATTTATCAAGAAAGGCTTTGTTGCATAAATCATAGGAATAGCACATCGCTAAACAAGGTCAGTTCTTATTTTAATGCTCTTGGTAGTAGTTTTGGCTAATTACAGCACCAGTTAAACTAATAACCTCTTTATTATCTCCTTCATCATCTCCAACATGCTGTTGGGATCCGTTGCGGTTATGATGTTTCCGTCTATCTCTACGGGTTTCCCTGTGTATATGGCTCCTGAATTCTCTATGTCATCCTTAATGGCGTAGAACCCCGTGGTCCTTTTCCCCTTTAACACCTTTGCGGATATAAGAACCCAGGGGCCATGACAGACTGCGCATACAAGTTTTCCTCTTTCGTAATGTGTCTTTACCATGTCAAGAACCTGTTGGTACCTTCTTAGTCTATCGGGTGCATACCCTCCTGGTATAAAAATGCAATCAAACACTTGGTCTTTCACGTCCGTTAACCTTCTATCTGGTCTAAAGGTCATACCTTTTTTACCCTTGTATTCTCTTATTTCTGGTGCTACAGATATTACATCAAAATCCTCTTCCTTGAACCTAAGGTACGGATAGATGAACTCTACATCCTCAACAAGTTCCTCAAGAAAGATTAGAACCTTTCGCATGCTTAAAACTCCTATAAAGGGCTATTAGTATAACTAAGACTACAAGGGAAACATAAAGGATCGCTAAAGCAGAATTTATGTAGTTGCCCAGTATGACCTTCTGGGCTACTTCCAGAGAGCCTATAGCGGGCGGTATATTCCCTTCAGACACCTTTTCTTTTAACCATTGGGCATGGGAAAGAAAGCCTACAGCTTTGTCTGGATGGAAGACCTTCTGAAGCCCTGCGTTTATAGTGTTGATACTCATAAAAAGAGCTGGCAAGCCCGTAACAAAGGCGTACTTATGTTTTCCGTTGTTGATTAGATAAACGGTTGCTATCACCAAGGCGGTCGTTGCCAAAAGCTGGTTGGAGATGCCAAAGAGAGGCCACAGAGTCTTTATACCACCGTAAGGGTCTACTACGCCAGCGTATAGGAAATATCCCCAACAAAGCACCACGATAAGACTTGTCAAGATGTTTGCCCTTATGTCCGAGTAGTCCCTCAAAGGCTTTATAAAGCTTCCAAGAATATCTTGGAGTATGTACCTTCCAACCCTTGTACCCGTGTCTATGGTGGTAAGTATAAAGACCGCTTCGAAGAGTATGGCAAAGTGATACCAAAAGGCAAGGAGAGCTTCACCGGTAGCCTTTGCAAATATAAGAGCCATGCCTATGGCTAAAGCGGGTGCACCTCCCGTTCTGGAAAGTATAGTCTTTTCTTCTATCATCTGCGCTATGTGCTGTATGTACTCGGGTGTTATGGGAAAGCCCCAAGAGGTGATCTTTTGAGCAGCCTCTTGCACCGTTTTACCTATCTCACTGGCTGGGCTGTTTATAGCAAAGTATAGACCTGGCTCCATGGATACGGCGGCGATAAGAGCCATGATCGCTACCAACGTCTCACCAAGCATACCACCGTAACCCACAAGCCTTACGTGGCTTTCCCTGTCTATAAGCTTTGGAGTCGTTCCAGAGGATATAAGGGAGTGAAAGCCAGATATGGCACCGCATGCTATGGTTATAAAGAGAAAAGGCACAAGATTTCCCTTCCACACAGGTCCAGCTCCCGTTTGGGCAAACTGGGTTATGGCTGGCATCTTTATCTCTGGGTTTATAAGTACGATGGCAAAAAGCATAACGAAAACGGTACCGAGCTTTAGGAAAGTGCTAAGGTAGTCCCTAGGAGCAAGAAGAAGCCATACAGGAAGAACGGACGCGACAAACCCATACACTATAAGAGCTACAGCCAACTGGGCTTCGCTCAGCGTAAAGATGGGAGAAAGGACTGGACTGTCCGCAACTAACTTACCCAAGTAAAGGGAAACCATTAAGGCAGCGGTTCCAAAGAGGAAAGCCTTAAGTACATCGCCTGGTCTTACTATCCACATGTATATGCCCATGAGCATAGCTATGGGTATAGTCATGGCGACGGAAAAGGTAGCCCATGGGCTCTGGGCTAAAGCCTTTACTACCACGAGAGCCAAAACAGCCAAAAGTATGATAAGGATGGAGTAAACAACAAGCAGTACTATCGTGCCTCCAACCCTTCCTAGCTCCTCTTTAGCTATCTGTCCTAGGCTTTTCCCTCCTTTTCGCATGGATATGGCCAGGACAATCATGTCTTGAACTGTACCTGCAACAACGGAGCCAACAAGCAACCAAAGAAGACCGGGCAGGTATCCCATCTGCGCGGCAAGGACAGGACCCACCAACGGACCAGCGCCCGAGATAGATGCAAAGTGATGCCCAAAAAGAACCCATTTGTTGGTAGGCACGTAGTCTAGGTTGTTTCTGTAAAGGTGTGCAGGCGTTGGATTTTGATCGTTTACCTGAAAGACTCTGTAAGCGATAAAGTGACTGTAGAACCTATAGCCTATAAAGAAAAAGGAAAGGGTGGCGGTTAGTATCCAAAGGGCACTAACTTTTTCCCCCTGAGAGGAAGCAAGTACACCTAAAGATATAGCACCTATAAGTGAAAAGAGGGATAAAAGAAGAAACTCTCTCTTACTCATTCTAAGTGCATCTTAAAGAAGTCTATGGTCTTTTTCCATGCGTCCTTTGCGTAATCTTCGTGGTACACCTCTGGTCTTGAGTCGTTGAAAAAGGCGTGATCTACACCTGAGTATATTACAAACTGGGCTTTTACTCCATGCTTGTTGCAATTCTGTATAGCTTCCATCACATCGTTCAAAGGTACAAATGCGTCATTTCCTGCGTGTATTGCAAGCACTGGAGCCTTTATCTTAGAAAAATCTATGGGTATTATCTTGTAGAGCCCGTAATAGGGAGCTAAGGCATGAAAATCGTCTGCATATTCCGCACCAAAAGCCCACGTGCACGTTCCACCACAACAAAAACCTGTCATGCCTATCCTGTATTCTCCTACTCTCCCCACGAAACCTATATCGTTTGCCTTGAAGTAGTCTATGGTAGCTTTCGTCATAGCTCTGGCTTCGTCAAGTCTACTATGAAAGAGTTCCTGCATAAGCTTGCCCGCATCCTCTGGATTGTCCGCGGTTTTGCCTTTGTAGAGGTCTATCCCAAAGGCAAAAAAGCCTTCGCGGGCGTACCTGTCGCACACATCCTTTATATGAGGTACAAGCCCCCACCACTCGTGTATGACTATAACCGCTGGTCCCTTGGTTAGCCCTTCTGGCTTTGCCAAATAACCAGAAACGTCCACCCCATCCATCCTAAAAGAGATCATCTCGCCCATATCTACACCTCCTTGTGTTTCTCTATATTTTATCCAAAGACCTCTAAGAATACCTCCCTGAGCCTTCTCATCCTAATTTTTACCTCTTCCCAAAGCTGATACTCGTCCATACCCAAAGAAGAAGCTAAAGTCCTAGCATCCTGTACACTCATCACAGAACCTGCACCCTCTTTCGAAAGTCTCAACCTAGTCTCCACAAGTCTAAGAAAAATGTAGTCCCCGTAAACATTTTCTAAGATGGGATGTTTTTTTGAGAGCATTTCGAGAGCCTTTATCATGGATACTTCCCTTATACCATCTAGTAACATAAAGAACTGCGTAAGAAATTCAGCATCCAGAAGACCACCGGCGGAAAACTTTAGGTCTATAACGTCCTTCCCCCTTTTCGCTACACCTTCTAACTTTTCTCTCATGTATTTTATCTCCTTCTTTTCTTCTACGCTCAAGGATTTTCCAAAGAGAAACTCATCTAGTAGGGCATCAAACTCCAGCCTTAGCTTTTCATCACCACATACGCACCTGCAACGTGTCCATGCAATCCTCTCCCATGTACGTGCGTAGTTTTTAAAGTAATCCCTGTAAAAGCTTATAGCCGGCAGGAGCTCCCCCTTTGTACCCATGGGTCTTAATCTAAAGTCCACTTTGTACAGGTAGCCCTCCGAAGTATGAGTGGTTATAAACTTGATAAAACTCTGAACCAGTTTCGTCAGCTCATGGGAGTTTTCATAGCTACAGAAAACTAAATCTAGGTCGGAACCTACGTTTAGCTCTCTGCTTCCATACTTGCCTAGGGCTAAGAGTATCACCTTTTCCCTATGAATCCCTAAAAGTTCCCAAAGTCTTACCATTAAAAAGTCCGCAAGGTTAGTAAGACTCTCAAAAAACTCCACCAGCTTTTTGTATCTGTTTTCCTTTTTGAGCAGGTATATAAGGGCTATGCGTATTTCCCACACTCTCTTGAACCTTCTAAAGAGGTTTTCAGGCGTTAAGTTCAAGGTCTGCGAATACCTGTTAAACTCTTCTTCAAATAGATTGCTTTCTGGAAAATCCTGGTAGAGTGTTAGTACATCTTCCACAAGGTCCGGGTGCCTGCTTATGAGTGTGGATAGATACGAAGAAAGGGAAAACACCTTACATAGCATCCTGTTTACGTCTTCTTTTGCTTGGCTGAGTATCACCTTTCTACCCGTGGCGTTGGAAAAAAACTTATCAAAGTTGGTTATGGTTTCATCGGGATTTGCGGAGCTGGACATGTACTCCACCATCTTGGGAAGAAGCTTTAGGTAGGCTCTCTTTTCCGAGCTGGACAGGTTCACACCTTCCCTACCGTGTAAATAGCTTAGGAGGATATCGTACGCTCTACCCGGATTCTTAAAACCGTACTCTTTTAACACTTCAATGCCGTAAGACCTATCCTCAGAAATAATTGCGGTTTGTATGGGATGCATCTCCTCCTCTTGCTGCACTGGCATTATGTTTGAAAAGACATGGCTCACCTTAGAGGTGTAATCCCTGTAGGTTTCCATTAGGGTTTCTTCGTCCATCTGGATAATCTTTGCCAATACTGGTAGATCCTTCTGAGAGAAACTTTGAGTCTGTATGCATCTACTTATCTGTATAGCGTGTTCCAACCTTCTCAAAAATTCATACGCCCTTTCTAAGGTGATGGCTTCTTCATCAGAAAAGATGCCCTTTTTGTTTAACCTCCATATAGCTCTAAATGTGTTGCTCTCCCTCAGAAATGGTATCCTACCACCAAGCAGGATCACAAGAGCCTGAACTGCAAACTCCAGCTCTCTTATACCGCCTTCTCCAGTTTTCACGTTTATCTTTTCTCCCAGCGCCCTTTTAGCCTGAGCGGATATCTGGTTTTTTATGAGCCTTATCTCTTCTATGATCTTATAGTCTAGGGTTTTCCTAAACACAAAAGGATTCACTACATCCCTTTGAAAGAGGTTATACAGCTCCTCATCTCCCGCACAGTAGCGAGCTCTAAGAAGGGCAAACCTTTCCCACGTCCTGCCGTAGGACTCGTAGTAAAGCTCCGCACTCCTTAAGGACATGGTTATAGGCCCTGACTTCCCAAAGGGTCTTAGGTCTAAATCCACTTCGTACGGTTTACCTTCAGGCGTTATCTTTGTCATAAGTAAGAAGACCTTTTGAAACACCTTAGAGAAAAACTCTTTAAGCTCTAACTTTCCAGCGTACCCCTCATCACAAGAGTGAAGAAACATAAGGTCTATGTCTGAATAGTAGTTAAGCTCGTAACTTCCAAGCTTTCCAAGGGCAACTATAACGCCCGTTGCCGGAGAGCCGTCACTACAGATGGGCTTACCGTACTTGTCCTCAAGATCCTTAAAGGCCCTTTCATAGCAAACCTGTAGCATAGCGTCGGGTAGATGGGAGTACTCTCTAAGGATGTCCTCAAGAGGTAAAGTACCCAAAAACTCTTTAGAAAGTATACGCATAAGCTCCCTATGTCTGTAGTAGGCCAAGGTTTTAGAAAAATCATCGTCAGACATGCTATCGCTCAAGAGAGATCTGAGCTCTGCTAAATAATCTCTTTTTTCTTTGCTTTTGTACCAAAGCCCTGGTATAGTGTTTTGAAAATCTTCAGGATGGTTCAATAAAAACTTTCTAATGCACTCAGACCTATCCAAGAGTTCCAAAAGCAGGATAAAGCGCCGTTCGTTGAGGTATTGGATAAGCTCGGTAGGATTAGGATGTCTTTTAAGCATTTCGTCTAAAGCTTCCTTTGTTTTTTGAGGGTCTATAAGCCTTGCCTGAGCCCTTTGCCACCACTCGGAAGAAAACATGATTGAACCTCTCTTATAGAAGATGGAAATTCGTCAAGATATTTTAATCCTAACTAGGTTGTCCAGCTTTGTTGCATGAATCGTAGGAATGGCTACATTGTCAGTCCTTATCTTATCGCTCTCTGGTAGTAGTTTTAGTTAACCACGGTTCAATACCCTCTTAACTAGAAGTTCACGGTTAACGTACCTTGCTCCATCGTCACACACCCATTTGTGCAACAAAGTCCTGGAAAATTACAACCTTCCTCTGAAGTTAGGACTAGGATCGCTTTAGAATAGTCTTCACAACACCATCAAAGCAAAACCAAGGAAGATGACAGAAAAGGAGACCACGTACCTAAACTCTCTGCCCGAGAAACTCTTAACCAAAAAACCACCGACAAAAACTCCTAAAGGAACAGCCAGTAAAGAATTCAGGACTATCTCCCTGTTTATGAAGAGAACGCCCTCTAAATAATAAAAAGCCAGTCTAAAGAGGATGTTGGATGTAAAGTAAAGGTTTAGCATGAGCTTAAAAGAGTCTTTGTCTTGTGTGTTTTGATTTAAATAAACGGCAGGTGGTGGTCCACCCAGACCTACAAGACCTGCAAAGAGACCTCCCAAAAAACCCGCTAATGGTCCGCTTTTCTTGTTGAGCTTAATCCTCAAAAGTCCTCTCTGTACGAGCATGTCATACACACCCAGAAGAACCACGAAAGCTCCTATCATAAGCCTTAATATGTCCCTGTCTATTGACTTTAGTAAGTGGGCACCAGCGTATATGGCTGGTATGGATGGAATGATTAGATAAAAAAGCACTTTAAAGTCTACCTTTCCCCTCCTGTTTTGGAAAAGCATTAGAGCAGTACCTACTACGTTCACCAGTGCGGAGCTAACCACTACCTCCTTAGGGTCGTACCAAAGAGAGAGAACTCCCACTATGAATATGCCAGCGCCAAAACCCGTGAAAGCTTGAAAAGCCCAGGCCAAAAAGACCGTCAGAAAAGGTATCATCTACCAAACAGTTTTTTTATCCTTCTTAGGATGCCACCAAACCTTCCCTTTAACTCCAACTCTATAGCTTGAGTCCATTGTCCAATCTTGCCAGAAACCCTAGAAAGGGTAGATTTGTCCTTTATTATGTCCTTGTATAGAAACTCTTTTAACACGACGTTTGTTTCCTCTAAAGCCCTAAGTACTCTTTTTGTCTCCTCTTCGCTATTAAGGTCTATCCTATTTATTCTCTCCTCCAGGTACCTTTCTATGCCCTCAAGCGCAGAGTTAAAGCTCTTGTTGGCGATATCTGTATCGTTTGAAAGCTGGTTTAAGAGCTCCAAAAGCTTTGCACGTAATCTAAACCTGTACTGTGAGAGTTCATAAACGAAAGGTTCCTTTAGGTTTATATCATCCATAAAGTCTTTTACTATAAGTAAAACCCTCTCTTCTATGCTGTAGATTTTGTCCATGACTTTATATTATAATATCTGTACAAGGCACGTAGCTCAGTTGGGAGAGCGTTGGCCCGACACGCCAAAGGTCGGCGGTTCGAGTCCGCCCGTGCCTACCATTCATTCCGATGATAGCTCTATAACTACAAAGTCCGCTCTTCTGTTGATTAATCTACCGATAGCTGTCTTATTGTCCGCTATGTAGTTCCCTTTACCTACACCCCTAATTTCAATCCTTGTAGCATCTACTCCTTCTCTGATTAAAAATTCTTTTACCGCTTGGGCTCTCTTTAAAGCTAATTTATCGTTGTACTCCTTTGACCCTATATCATCTGTGTATCCTTCTATTCTCAACCTTATTGATGGGTTTTCCTTCATAGCCTTAACCACTTCTTTTAACACGGGGATGTACTCTTTCTTTATTTTGTAGCTATCAAAATCAAAGTGCACACGTGCGTTTACCTTCAGAGGTGTTTCGGTGGGTTTTAACTCTGGCTTTTCTGGGGGCACTGGCAACTGTACAACCTTTTCTTCAGTTGACACTTCAACCTCCATAGGTCTGCCGGTGTAGCAAAGGAGACCTTCCCTCATAGCTAAATTTACCTTATCTTCCGCATCTTTTAGGTCTTTAAGCAGTTTGTTCCTAATCTGAATTATAAGAAGGTTATCTGGATTTTCCTTTGATCCTTCGTAGACCAAAAGGTCATAGTACGCCTCCGCCCTTCCGAGCTCCTCAGGCGCACAGTTCATACCTTTGTTATCCCTTATGTACTTAAGTCTCTCTAGTATACTTTCCTCCTTGGAGTCTGTTAGAGTATCCAACTCATTCTTACCAGAAAGGAGGCTCATCACCGAGTTAAAGCTTTTAATGGCAAAGACATTAGCGCCAACCATATCTGCCCGCGAAGCCAAGAGAATAGACGCATAATCATACGTACTAGCCTTCTCGTAGTAATATTTAGATTTCTCGTAAGCCTTCATTTTGTAAGCGGTTTCTATGTTCCTGCGGCTTTGTATCAAGTAATCCATAGTTTTGTTTCTGTCGTCCAAAGCCAACGACAAGCTAAAACCCAAGTATGTACCTAGTATGGATAACAACAGCCTTTTCATTATTTTCCTCCTTCCTGCTTTGTTAGGTATTATAATACTCTCCCTCTAAACTAGATTGCGCTAAGGATTGCTAAGATGCGCGCAATCATTCAAAGGGTTAAGGCGTCAAGGGTATTAGTGTGTGGCAGAGAAGTTGCCAGTATAGGTAAGGGTGTAAACATTTTGTTGGGCGTAGGAGTTGGTGATACGGAGGATGACGTGCATAAGATGGTTGACAAAGTAGTAAACTTACGCATATTCGAGGACGAGGAGGGAAAGTTTAACTACTCTCTGCTGGACGTGGGAGGCTCTGCTCTAGTGGTGTCACAGTTTACACTCTATGCAAATGTTAAAAAAGGTAGAAGACCAAGCTTTGAACTTGCGGAGAAGCCAGACAGGGCAAAGTACCTCTACGAGTATTTCATAAAGAAGCTTTCTGAAAAAGTGCCTGTTCAAAGCGGAATATTCGGTGCGATGATGGAGGTGCATATAGAAAACTGGGGACCTGTAACCATCTTCCTTGATTCTAAGGAGCTATAATGCTAAAGGTAGGTCTTACCGGAAACATAGGAAGCGGGAAATCCACCGTTGCCAAGATGTTTTGTCAGCTCTCTTGCTACGTGTACGATGCGGACGAGATCATAAAGGGTTTTTATACCCAAAGGGGAGAGGTCTATAAGGAGGTGGTCAAAATCTTTGGGAAGGGTATACTAGATGAGAAAGGAGATATAGACAGAAAAAAACTGGCTTATAGGGTGTTTTCAAACAGGGAGGAACTGAAAAAACTTGAAGAAATAACACACAGAGCCCTTTACGAATACTTGGATGAAGCTTTTGGGAAGTTACCCAAAGACAGTATAGCCATCGTAGAAGCTGCGCTGCTTGTGGAAAAGGGAACTTACAAAAACTACGACAGGCTTATCGTTGTTTATGCTCCTTATGAAGTTTGTAAAGAGCGGTCTATAAAAAAGGGCATCCTGGAAGAGGATTTTCAAAAAAGATGGGATCTTCAAATACCACCTGAGGAAAAGATAAAGTATGCACACTTTGTGATAGATAACTCAGATGGTTTGGAGGAAACAAGAAAGCAGGTCTACCGTGTGTACATCAAGCTAAAGGAAGAATTACAAAAACGGTAAAGGTGTTTTTCACCTTTATAAACATCTGACCTCCTTGTCTTTGAACAGCCCTCTGCAATAGCTTTAGACCTATACCTGTTCCGCTGCCTTGTCCGATGTCGTTTCTCAACACCAAAACAGCTTTATCTTTAGTACTACAGAGTCTTACTTGGACAAAACTGACAGAGTGCTTTAACGCATTACTGACCAAGTTGTAAACTATACTTTCCATATCTAACAGATCCGCATACACAAAAAGATCCTTCAACCTAAGTAAAACCCTTTTCTCTGGATAGTCCGCATTTAGATCCTCTACAACCCTTTCCAACAGGGACTTCAAATTTATCCTTTCCCTCTTTATTTCCCTTTCCTCAAGTATGTGAGTTATGAGGTTTATGTCTCTGCTGAAGTTTTGTAAACTTCTGTGCATGCGTGTTAACGCAGGTGTCTTACCCATTCTACCCTCAAGCATTGAAAGGTTTAATTTCTGCACCGTAAGGAAGTTCCCCGCTTTATGCATAAGAGCCAAGCCTATGTCCTTGAGCCTTTCATTCTGTTCCCTTATTCTATTTAAGAAAAGGTCTAAAAGGGTAAGGTAGAGCAATACCAAGGCCAAGATAAGAATAAATTCAAGGGTTATAATGCGTATGAAGATGTCGTTTAGCTTGCTGTAAAAGTAACCTTTGGGAATGCCTACATGCACGGTGGTGAAAGGATCAACAAGAGATCTGAAAGAGTAAACCCTGTAGCCCTCCATACCCTCCTTCCAAAACACGAACCTATCTGAAAACTCCTTACCTTTGCTTTGGTAAAAACTCAAAGCCTGAGAGTAAAAGACTTCATCTATCAGACGCGTAAACTCCAAAAACAGCAACAGGTTCAAAACACCAAAGGAGACGATCAACAAGAAAGAAAGTACCAGGATAAACTTTATCCTTTCTTTACTCAACCTTATAGCCTCTTCCCTTTATCGTTTGAATAAAGCCCTCTGGTAGCAATTTCCTGAGGCTCTTTATGTGTGCCCTTACCACATCTTCACCCACCGCTTCCCCTGCCCACACGTAGTTAAGAATCTCCTCAGAAGGTACGAACCTTCCTCTGTTTTCCACAAGGTGCTTTAAGACAAGCCAGTCCTTTCTGTTTAGCTTTACCGGTACCCCTTTCACAAAGAGGTTTTCTTTTTCTAGGTCTATCTCCACATCACCTATCTTTATCACGGTCTGGGGAACCCTTCGCCTGTATAGGGCTCTGATTCTAAGGAGAAGCTCTTTTGGTTCAAAGGGTTTTGTTAGGTAGTCATCCGCTCCAAGGGTAAAGCACCTTTCCTTATCCTCTATCCTGCCCTTTGCTGTCAGTATAAGTATGGGTGTTCTTTTGTCATTTTCCCTTATCTTTTTAAGAAGCTCTTCACCGCTTACGTGTGGCATTATTAGGTCAAGCACGATCACGTCAAAGGATGCAAACTTTAAAAAATCCGCCGCGACTCTTGGATCGTTTAGCCACTCTACGCTTATGTTAAAGGAACTCAAGTACTCCTTTAGGGATTCTCCCAGTATTCTGTCGTCCTCTATCAGTAGTACCCGCACCCAAGAAAAAATTATATTCTTCTATTATGGCTTTCAGAGATCTTAGGGACTTCATAAGAGCGCTAGAAAAGGAGAAAGAACTCATCCGCATAAAAGAGAGGGTCTCTCCCATACTGGAGATAACGGAGATAACGGACAGGGTTTCAAAGCTCCCAAAAGGTGGAAAGGCCCTACTTTTTGAGAACGTAGATGGCTACTCTATACCCATTTTGACCAACATGCTGGGTTCTGAAAAGAGGATAAAGATGGCACTGGAATATGAAAACCTGGAAGACATAGGCTGGAAGCTCTACAGGATACTAAGACCTGAGATTCCCAAAACCTTTTTGGAAAAACTAAAGCGTCTTCCGGAGCTGAAAAAGCTAAATGACGCCTTACCAAAGACGGTGAAAGACGGTCCTGTGAGGGAAGTTATAAAGAAAGACGACGTAGACGTCCTTGAGTTACCCATACCACAATTTTGGCCCCTCGATGGTGGAAGGTACATAACCTTTGGCCAGGTTATAACAAAAGATCCAGAAAGTGGTATAAGAAACGTAGGACTCTACAGGGTTCAGGTTCTGTCCCCAAAAGAGCTTGCTCTTCACTGGCAGATACATAAAAACGGAAACCACCACTACTGGAAGGCAAAGAGGCTGGGCAAAAAGCTAGACGTAGCCATAGCCATAGGCGGAGATCCCGTTCTTTCTTACGTTTCCTCCGCTCCACTGCCACCTGAGGTGGACGAGTACCTTTTTGCGGGAATAATCAGAGAGGAAGGGGTTGAGCTGGTAAAGGGCATAACCGTAGACTTGGAGTATCCAGCTTACAGTGAGATAGTTATAGAAGGGTACGTAGACCCAACGGAGCCGCTGGTGGATGAAGGACCATTTGGTGACCATACTGGTTTTTACACACCCGTAGACAAGTATCCCAAGATGCACGTAACGTGCATACTCCACAGAAGGGATCCCATATACCTAGCTACCGTTGTTGGAAGACCACCACAAGAAGACAAGTACCTAGGATGGGCGACCGAACGCATATTTCTACCGCTGATAAAGTTTAACCTTCCGGAGGTGGTAGACTATCACCTTCCTGCGGAGGGAGTCTTTCACAACTTCTGTTTTGTTTCTATAGATAAGCGCTTCCCTGGACACGCCTATAAGGTAGCCTATGCCCTTTTGGGTCTTGGGCTTATGTCCTTGGAAAAGTTCATCGTAGTCTTTGACCACTGGATAGACGTTCACGATTTTGGACAGGTGCTTTGGGCATGGGGAAACAACGTAGACCCATTAAGGGACGTGGTGATATTAAAAGGTCCGATAGACGTCTTAGACCACTCTACAAACCACGTAGGCTTTGGTGGTAAAATGGTCATAGATGCCACCACCAAGTGGAAGGAAGAAGGCTACACAAGAGAGTGGCCAAAAGTGATAGAGATGTCCGAGGAGATAAAAAGGAAGGTAGACCAGATATGGAAAAAACTAGGGATAGAATAAAGCTCTTTTCCAGAACAGAAGTCCTAGATACGCAAAAACACAAAGAACTAAGGTGGTTATGTCTTAAAAAGGATTGCACTGTAGGTTGTTGTAAAATCCCAGACAGGACTTATACAGTTTTGGACGAGATAATAAGGCTTTCCAAACACTTCCCCGTAGTTTTTACCGTAGAGGTTGACGAAAAGGGAAAAGAAGAGAGACTCATTTGCGCTTACTTTAGACTCAAGGAAAGTAACAAGGGTTGCGTTTACCTAGTGGACGGTGTAGGATGCGCCATCGAAAACGAAAAACCTTACGCCTGTAGACAGTACCCCTTCTTCATAAACAACAAGCTTTTGGCTGTAGACCTCACATGCCCAGGGTTTTCTTACCAGCACGGAGAAAAGGTTCTAACAGATCAGGGTATAAGCGCAAACTTTGAAGAGAACTTCTTTAGATACTCTCTAAAACTTCACGAGCAGAAAGAGGCTACTCAACACTTTGTAAACCTCCTTTTTGATATGAACCTTATAGTTCCTGCCATGTACGTGCAGGATGGCGTAAGCGTTTACTTTAACATGGTGGACGAGGAAAGACTCTTGAACCTAGAAAGGGACGTGCTAAAGGATTTTGTAAGGCTTGGCTATATGAGGTACATATACGCCCATCTTAACTCTTTGGAAAACTGGAAAAGGCTTGTGGAGCACTACCTTTCCGCTTGAATCTTGTACCCTCCTTCCATCCAGCCCTCAGGGTAGTACCAATCTCTAAAGTGTACGTATCCCAGTTCTTTCAATTTCTTGCCGATACGCGTGTCTTCAACATGCGCTCCCCTTTTCAACTCCTCGAGGGTTTCCCTGTCGGTGTAGTACTCCACAAAAACCCTTCTAAAATGTTGTGATATAAGCTTGTAAAGCTTGTCTTCCACGGGACTTTTGAAAAAACCATCCTCTATGTGAAAAAGCTCTACCCATTCCTTATAGTAGGGCTCTCTACCGTAGAATGCCTTTATGAACATGATCCTTTTCCCATTTAAGCACAGAGTTATGTTATCTTCTTCCACAAACCTACCCTTCTCTACTTTACAAGCCTTTAAAATACCCTCCTCGGTCTGCAGGCCCTCTTCCAGTTTTTTGGTAAACTCCCTGGGGTATTGCATCTTACTCAACCTTAAAAGTCAGGTTTCCATCTTCATAGTCTACCAAGACCTTATAACCGTCTTTTATCTCTCCTCTTATTATCTTATCAGCCAGTGGGGTTTCAAGGTGTCTTTGTATGGTCCTCTTTAAAGGTCTTGCCCCAAAGGCGGGTTCGTATCCAAGCTTTGCTAGGTGCTCTTTTGCGGAAGCGGAAACTTCTAAGTGTATCTTTCTTTCTGAAAGTCTCTTGTTTACGCTCTCTAAAAGTAGGTCTACGATCTTTAAAAGTTCCTTATGTGTCAAGGGTTTAAAGACCAAAATCTCATCTATCCTGTTTAAAAACTCTGGCCTAAAGTGGTATTTGAGCTCCTCTAGAACCTTTTCCTTAGCCTTTTCAAATTCTCTGTTTATGGAGTCTTCATTACCGTCAAAGGGCACAGAAAGGAGGTACTGAGAGCCTATGTTGGATGTCATGATGATAACCGTGTTCCTAAAGTCCACGGTCCTGCCATGGGAGTCTGTAAGTCTACCGTCGTCAAGCACTTGCAAGAAGAGGTCAAAAACTCGAGGGTGAGCCTTTTCCACCTCGTCTAAAAGCACGACCGAGTAAGGCTTTCTTCTTACCGCCTCTGTTAGCTTTCCACCCTCTTCATAGCCTACGTACCCAGGGGGTGCACCGATGAGTTTGGCTACGCTGTGCTCTTCCTTGAACTCGGACATGTCCAGCCTTATGAGGGCATCCTCGTCTCCAAAGAGCAGCTCCGCAAGGGCTTTAGAGAGCTCCGTCTTACCTACGCCTGTCGGTCCTAGAAAGAGAAAGCTCGCTATAGGTCTTTTTGGATCCTTTAGTCCAGCCCTTGCCCTTCTTATAGCTTCGGAGACAGCCTTTACCGCATGCTCTTGGTCTATAACACGCTTGTGGAGCTCCTCCTCAAGGTGCAAGAGCTTTTGCATCTCCTCTTCTTTCAACCTGGAAACAGGTATACCAGTCCACTCGGAAACCACATGGGCAATATCGTCCCATCCCACGACAAGCTCTTGAGCTTTTTTACTCTCTAACTCCTTTAGCTCCTTTTCCAACTTTACCTTCTCTATCTTCAGGTTGGCTTCTCTTTCGTAGTCGCCCCTTTCCGCAGCCTTGATTATTTCCCCATCTAGCTCCTCTATCCTATTCTTTATCTCCTTGATCTTAAAGTCTGTGCCTCCCAGCTTGTTTAGGATCTCTTGCTTTTCCCTTTCCAACTGAACCTTTTTGACCTTAAGCTGCGCCTCTTTTTCGTAGTTGCCCTCCAGGTATGCCTTTTGAACCTCTTCTTCCAGAGCTCTGATTTTCCTATCTATCTCCTGAACCTCGGGTGGCAAGGATACCACAGACAACTTCTTCCTGGCACTTGCTTGATCAAGGGCATCTATAGCCTTATCGGGAAGCTTCCTAAAGGTTACGTACCTTTTTGTGAGCTTTACCGCGGACTCTATGGCTTCGTCAGATATCTTGACCTTGTGGTGCTGTTCTAATTTGGGTCTTAAAGCCTTTAGTATCTCTACGGTTTCTTCTTCTGTAGGCTCGTCTACGTATATGGGTTGGAAACGTCTTTCAAGGGCTGGATCCTTTTCTATGTACTTTCTGTACTCGTCTACAGTAGTTGCTCCTATGAGTCTTAGCTCACCCCTTGCCAGCATGGGCTTCATCATATTTCCCGCATCTACAGCACCCTCCGCTTTGCCAGCGCCGACTACTGTATGCACTTCATCTATAAAGAGTATTACGTTGCCTTTCTTCTTTACCTCCTCCAAAAGGCTCTTTAACCTTTCCTCAAACTCACCCCTGTACTTGGAACCAGCCAAAAGGGAACCCATATCCACACTGATGATTTCCTTGTCCTGAAGCTCAACGGGTACCTCCTTATTTACAATCCTTTGAGCAAGACCTTCCACTATCGCAGTCTTACCTACACCCGGGTCTCCCACTAAAACGGGGTTGTTTTTTGTCCTCCTTAAGAGCACCTCCACAACCTGGTTTATCTCCCTTTCTCTTCCTACAACTGGGTCTAATCTACCTTCCCTCGCCAATTGCAATAGGTTTATCCCAAAACGTTCAAGGGGAGATCTTTCCTCTTCCCTTAATTCTTGGCTTACATCTTTCATCTCTTCACCTCCTTGTATATCTTCTAAAAGTTTACCCGCTATAGTGTCCTTTAAAGATATCAAAGCGTAAACTACATGGTAAGGCTCCACGTAAGATGAGTTCTCCGATATGGCTTTTTCCTGAGCTACGTCCATAACTTTCACCAGGTTTTTAGAGTAGTCAAAGGTAGGTTCTTTCCCAAAAACCTTCTTCGCCACCTTGTCTATAACCCTTTCGGGGGAAATCCCAAGCTCTTTGACCTGTTCTACCAAAGAAGAACTCTCAAGGGCTTTCCTGACAAGACCGTCTATGGAGAGTTTCCCATCTAAAAAGGCTCTAACGTCCTCAGTGCTAAAAACTGTAGAAAGGCTTTTTTCTACACCTTCCAGCTGTTGCCTGTAATGAGCATCTACCCTCTCAAGCCTAGATAGCTCCACTTGTAGCTCTCTTATACTCCAGTAATCACCGTACCTTCTTGCTCTTTCTAACTCATCCCTCACCCTTTCTTTAGCCCTTCTTATCTTTTCCAGCTCTATCTGAACGTTTCCTATATCGGACTTTACCTGCATTATCTTGCTTCTCAGGTCTATCAGGTGGTTTGCTTCCTGTTGTATGGCCTTTTCAAGCTGTTGGTTTAACCTTTGAAGGTACTCAAGCACCCTCTTGTAGAGCGCCTTTGTGTCCACTCCCCTTTTCTCCAAGAGTTTAGAAAGGGAAGACTTTTCGTCCATTAGAAGAGAAAGGAGAAGATGGTCTGTATCTACTTTGGTATCACCTTGTGCCTTTGCTATTTCCTTCGCTTTTTCCAGGTAATCCAGCGTCCTTTTGGAGAGAAGGTTCTCACTGAACATCTCTTACCTCCTTAATTTGATAATGCTTGTTATAATAAGCTTAAGTATATTTTTGTCAAGTTTTTGTTAACCAATTCTTAACAAAAGTTTGCTTAAATTTTAGATAATGAGGGCGTACGCTATAGGCAAAGACACTATAGCTTTAGAGTTTGACTCTACGGCGCAAAGGGATTCCTTTGTTAGGTCTATATCCGGTATGCAGGGCATAATCTCTCTATCCTACAAAGAAAACACCAGAAGGCTAAGATTGCAATACGAACCCTCATCCGCCATAGGCATGCTGATAGACACGCTAAAGGGAAAGCCCGTATACATACAGAAGGAAGATGTTCACTTTTACGTAGCACCCCTTATAAAGCATCCAGGGGTTAAGCTTCTTTTTAGCATGCTTATGCTCGGTGGTACGGTAGGATTAATAAGTTTTGGTGTGTGTTCCCTTTTCCTGATACCATATTTAAAGACTAAGTTTTGAGGAGGTAGATTATGAACATACTGGGTGTTAATTTACCGAGCACCATAGGTGGGTGCATATCCACCAACATGTTTTTGTACGGCATTGGAGCATTGGCGGGTGTTGTTGTCTTGAGCAAGCTCTTGAAAGACTCAAGACCTCTACTGGTCTCCGCTACGAAGGAAGTTATAGCTTTTCAACACTGGCTAACGGGCAACATGGAAGAAAGTAAGGAGTTCTGGGAGGACGTAGTCGCTGAAGCAAAACATATATACAGGTCTGAGGTGGAGAAAAAGATAGAGATACTTCAAAAACAGCAAGAGATACTCCAAAAGATAAAGGAAAATCTATAAGGAGGTAGACAATGAACATAGGTCAGCTTGCTTCAAGGTTGTTCTGTTCAGGTCCTTTTAGTTTTGCACTGGGCTTCGGTGTAGGCATATTAGCCATGTACCTTTTAGACAAAGCTAAGGAAGAAAGAAAACTTGGAGAGACTCAAAGGGAAATAGAGGCGCTTATAAAAGCGTTGGAAGCAAAGGCAAGGCAAGAGGCTAAGGGAGAGACCTAATGCCTATACCTTACACCATAAAGAGGCTTATGCCCGGGAGGGTGAGGGTCCAGTCGCACGTTTTTAGTCTGTTGATCCATCCCCAAGAAATTGTTGAGAGTTTTTTCAAGAAGTTTCATGGTGTAAACAGGGTAAGCTTTAACAAAGGAAAGGGCAGCGTAACCATAGATTACGACGTTGAGAGCTTTGACCTTATAGAATTCATAGGCTATCTAGAAAGGTCTTCAAAGGAGATGATACTGGAGGACATAGGTAAAGGAACTGTTACAAAGAAAAGGGAGAGAGCAAGTGTGAAAGGCTGGCTTGTTGCATCATCCCTTGGCTTTATCCCGTACATATTCCGTGGGCTTTTACCCAATCCATTGCTGGCTTCTATGACTCTCCTTTTATCCATCCCAGTCTTTTCTAAAGGGCTCAGGTCTATCAGCTCTAAAAGGTTAGACGTTCACGTTCTTGATTCTATGGCTTTGGGGCTTACCACCTTTAGCGGAAACCCCTTTTCCGCTCATCTTATGTCGTGGCTGTTGATACTTGGAGACTACATGGAAGAAAGGATAGAAAGAAAGGCTTACGCGAACATAGAAAAGTTGATGGATAGCAACGAGAGCTACGCATGGTTAGTTGTAGAAGAGGGAAAGGTTGTAAGGGTAAGAAGCTCAGAGTTAAAAGTTGGAGATTTAATAGTTGTCTACAGCGGTGAAAAGATCACAGCAGACGGCGAGGTGGTTGAGGGCGAAGCCCTGGTAAATC
>OFGS01000078.1_pt1 | contig 27368 bp, 30 predicted proteins | sample 1521851 | NCBI WGS metagenome assembly OFGS01 (sample SAMEA3142070, study PRJEB24117) | hot springs metagenome
CGTCTGATGTTAGGGTCAACTTTCCATCGGCACCCCCTCTTCATACCAAGAGAGCTTTTTTCTTTCAAGTCCCCGAAAACCTTTCTAACAAGAATGTTTTCTTACCTTAATTAAAAGAGAAGAAGCCGATTCCGCTTCTTCTCACATTCCCTATTCCTTCACCTTCACCGCTGTACCTGTCGCAATGCACATCATCATGCCATCGCGCAACGTTTCAAAATCAAGATCGACGCCAACGACCGCGTTTGCTCCCATATTGCGCGCTTTTTTTACCATTTCTTCTACAGCCATGTCCCGTCCTTCAGCTAACTTGCTTTCGTATGTTCCGCTTCGGCCACCGATGATATCGGTAATGCTCGCTAAAAAATCACGAACAACGTTGGCCCCCAAAATCACCTCACCAGACACTAAACCGAGGTATTGCTCAATTTGCTTTCCTTCAATGCTATTTGTTGTTGTGACGATCATGAAAAATGACCTCCTATATTTATTCAATTTGTTTTTAATAGGATAACTCCGAAAAGAATAAAAATAATCCCCATCACTTTTTTGGCACTCATTATTTCCTGAAACAAGAAAAATCCAACGAGTGAGATGAATAAAATGCCTAACCCTGACCAAATGGCATAAGCAACTGATACATCAATTCCTCTCAAAGCTACAGCAAGTGCCGTAAAGCTAATTCCATAACTAATTATCATCGTTACTGTTGCCCACACATTGGTGAGACCATTCGACCATTTCATTGCAGTCGTCCCTAAAACTTCAAATACAATTGCTATCGACAAATACAACCAATACATGTCCCTTTCATCTCCTAATCATACGATCAGGGAAATCAGTCATAACTGCTTTCACGCCACTTCCGATCAGCTTGTTAAGCAATGATACCTCGTTAATTGTGTATACACAAGTATCTATCTCTTGCCTTACTTTCTCCCCTTCTGCTGAAATAAAAAATGTCCAATCGACGTGAACTTCTGTTACGTTTAACGACCGAGCGACATCTAATATGTTTTGCTCAGTTCCTTCCACTAACAGGGCAAGGTTGATGTCTTTCGCGAGTTGCCGCATCTTGTATAGACTCTGAATAGAAAAAGATGAAATAATAACACGATGAACCCATGAACGATATGAATCCAGCAACGTGAGTAACTTTTCTTCCATCCCATCATATTGAATTATACCATTTTTTAACTCAATATTCAAAACAATTGATCTCTTTTGATTAGCTAGCCAATCTAAAACGTCTGTCAATGCTGGAATGCGTTCTCCTGCAAAACGTGGATGAAACCAGCTTCCTGCGTCAAAACGACAAAGTTGACGATAAGAAAAGTCTTTTACATAACCAATTCCATCAGTCGTTCGTTCAATGCGCTCATCATGAATGACTACTAACTCCCCATCTTTCGTCATTTGCACATCTAGCTCTATGCCATCTACACCTAAATCATACGCCTGTTGAAAAGCGATCATTGTATTTTCAGGATATTCACCGCTGAATCCTCGATGCGCATAAATGTACATGACAACCTCACCTCTCACATGATGAAAGGATGCCCTTGATGGGCACCCCTCTTATCTTTTTTTCGCCATTTCTAGCTCCCGGTTAATTTCATTTGCCGCTCGTTCAAGTGCTTCTTTTGGGTCAACACCTTGGTATAGACTTTCCATTGCACTTACAATTTTTTGGCGAGCTTGTGGAAAGATAGAAATTAATGCCCCTTGAGTAGCTGGTGTTGCTTTTGTTTCCTTTAATTGATTTACCGTTACCATCAACTGAGGATATTTCTCCCACTGCTCTTTCACAATTGGTAAATCATATGCAGATGGATTAACCGCAAAATAACCCGTATTCACATGCCACTTCGCTTGCACCTCTGGTGTTGTCACATATTTCATGAACTCCCATGCTGCTTTTTTCTTCTCCTCGTCTACATCTTTCATCAACCACAATGAAGCTCCTCCGATAATGACACCTTGCCGCTCTACGTCGTCTGGAATCGGTAAATAGGACACTCCTACTTGAAACGGTGCACTATCCACAATCGTCCGCACCCCAGCTGATGAATCTAGATACATAGCCATTTTCCCTGATTGAAACGCTGCACGCATGTCGTCCCAATTTTGACCTACATTATAAAAAGTACCCTCGTTATACATATCATAGATTAATTCAAATACACGTAGCCCTTCCTTTCCATTAAAAGCTACTTCTGTCGCTTCACCTTTTCGACCGTTTTCCTCATTCACATAAAGGCCACCTTGAACAGCTAGCATCTGTTCAAAAAACCAACCGTAATTTAAAATCGAAAATCCGTATTTGCCGTCTTTCGTTAACTGTTTTGCGGCCGCTTTCAACTCACTATATGTCATTGGTGGTTTTTCAGGATCTAAACCTACCTCTTTAAACGCATCTTTATTGTAAATGAGTACTGGAGTCGACGAGTTAAATGGCATAGAATAAATCGTTCCATTTACTGTATAGTAGTTTACAATGTTTTTTTCCCATTGTGATACGTCATATCCTTCTTCATCAATAAACTTTTGAACAGGCTCGATTTTTCCGCTTTCAATCATATATTTTGTTCCGATCTCAAATGTTTGCATTAAAGTCGGGGAGTCTTTTGTTCCTGCTACCGCATTGAACTTGGTTAACGCTTCTTCATACGTCCCTTGAAATACAGGCTTTACTTCAATTGTTGATTGTGAGGCATTGAAATCAGCAACTATTTCGTTTAATGCCTTTTCCAAGTCCCCACTCATCGCATGCCAAAATACAACTTCTGTTTTTCGGACTTGTTGTTCTTCACTTTTTTGATCATTTGTTTTTGATACCGTTTCGTCACTTCCGCTGTTACATCCAACTAAAGTTGATGCAATAAGCAAAGTAGATATCCACTTTTTCACTATGTTTTCCCCCTATTCATTATTTGATTGCTCCTTGCATTAAACCTTTTTGTAGTTGCTTTTGTCCGATAAATATTAAAATTAACGTTGGTAAAATGATTATAATAACTGCAGCCATCACCACCCCCCATTCAGTAGCCATTTCTTGAGTTTGCATTTGCTTTAAACCAATTTGAACGGTACGCACACTCTCATCATTCGTCACAAGAAGTGGCCATAAGTACATGTTCCATGTCGTTAAGAAGCTGTAAACTCCTAAAGTCGCTAAACTCGTCTTCGACAGCGGTAAAACAACATACCAAAAAAAGCGAAAATGTTTCATTCCTGACACTTGTGCTGATTCATACAATTCAAACGGAATCGTCTTAAAGTGTTGACGGAGTAAAAAAATACCGAATGCTGATGCAAAAAAAGGAATTGTCAAACCAAGATAGTTATTTGTCCATCCAAAAGATTGGACGGTCAAATAATTTGGAATAACCGTCGCTTCCCAAGGAATGAGCATTGTTAAAATGGTTAGGAAAAACAAAAGATCTCTCCCAGGGAAACGAAGAAATACAAATGCAAATGCTGCCAAACTAGAGACAACTAGCTGCCCAACCATAACGATGAAGGAGACAACAAAGCTGTTCCATAAATAACGACCAAGAGGAACTTTTTCAAAAGCTACAACATAATTTTTAATTGACCAAGTTGTCGGCCACCATTTCCCCTGTAATAACTCCGCACCGCTTAAAAAACTAATTAAAAATGCATATCCAATTGGAAACATCATGATGATGGTACAAGTAACCAATATCGCATATAGACTAATTTTTTTAATTAGAAGGCTCACTGATAATGCACCTTCCTTTCAGCAAAAGTAAATTGTACAACAGTCACAACTAAAACGATGAAAAACAAAACAATTGCCTGGGCGCTCGCAAATCCGAAGTTATAATTAACGAATGCTTCGCGGTAGATAGAGTATACAAGAACTGTCGTTGTGTTCATTGGTCCCCCTTTCGTCAATATGTCAATTTGTCCGAACGTTTGAAAAGCGTGAATGAGCGAAACAGTTATAACGAAAAACAAAGTGGGGGACAACAGCGGCAAAGTAATTCGCCATAGTTGATACAGACGACTCATCCCTATCATTTCTGCACTCTCATACAATGTAGAATCAATATTTTGTAACCCACCCAACAAGATCAAAAAAGCGAATCCAATATTCATCCAAACTGTAGCTGCGGCAACCGCCGCTAAAGCTGTATCTGGATCGAGTAGCCATTGCCGTTCTTCTCCACCGAGCGCGATTAAAATCTTGTTGATTACTCCGACAGCAGGGTTATACATAAACATCCAAATAACAGAAGAAGCTGCCACACTCATCCCTAACGTTGATGAAAAAAATGTACGAAATAACTGTATTCCTCGTAATTTCTCATTCGCTAAAAGAGCCAAGCATAAAGAAATGATGACAGTTGGTGGTACGGTATATACCACAAACAAAAATGTCGCTTTCATACTTTCTTTAAAATTGCGATCTTCAAATAAATAAACGAAGTGCTCAAATCCGACATAAGTCGTTGGATTCCCTTGAAAATCTGTCATATGTATACTCAAATAAAGTGTGCGAACCATTGGATAAAATACAAAAATCGAGAATAGTAGCAAGGAAGGAAGAATATACATCCCCCCTTCAATAACTCGTTTCACCGTATGCGGCATAAGAATCTCCCTCCCTTTTCACTCTTTTTCCTTTGTCGTCGAAGAATATGATACATTCATCGTCAATAGCAATTCTCACTTGCTGTCCTACTTCGATCTGATGTTGTCCATGCCAGCGTGCAATCCATTGATCATGTTCAGTCAATCTTAATGTGACAAGTGTTTCCGTACCTAATCTTTCGACATGGATGACTTCTAACAAAACATGAGGTTCGTGCGAATGAGCCAATCTAATGTGCTCCGGTCGAACACCAATTGTGACACTCTCATTTGGAACATGTGCATCGCCAGCAATTTTCACAATCCATTCGTGTTGCAGTAAAAACGAGTCGTAAAGTCGCTGTACTTTGGCCATATTCATCGGAGGAGACCCTATGAACGAAGCAACAAACACATTATTAGGACTGTTGTACACTTGCAGAGGCTCTCCCACCTGCTGAATTCGTCCGTCACATAACACCATCATTCGATCTGACATTGTCATAGCTTCTACTTGATCATGTGTAACATAAATCATTGTCATACCTAATTGACGTTGCAATTGACGAATATATGTACGCATATGTGCACGCAATTTAGCATCCAAGTTCGATAACGGTTCATCCATTAAACAAATCGGAGTTTCTGCAACAATGGCACGCGCCAAAGCTACTCGCTGCCTTTGTCCCCCTGAAAGATGGCGAGGCTTCTTTTTCATGTACTCTGTTAAACCGAGCATTTCTGATACTTCCAAGCATTTTTTTCTTTTCTCTTTTTTCAACATTTTCTTTCCGTACAAACCTAGTGCAATATTCTCTTCAACTGTTAAATGAGGATATAAAGCATAATTTTGAAACACCATTGACAAACTTCTCTCACTTGGATGAGCAAAATTCATTTCCTTCCCAGCTATTTTCAATTGCCCTTCTGTAATTGTTTCTAATCCAGCAATCATTCGAAGTAATGTACTTTTACCACAGCCTGAAGGTCCGACAAGCACAAAAAATTCTCCTTCTCGAATTTGTATGCTTATGTCATCAATGACAAATGTTTTCCCATCATACGATTTACGAACATTGATTAATTCAATCATTATATCCCCTCTTTCTCAATTAATTTCCATATTTCTGGATTACCACTTGATACAGCTTGTGCTCCTTTTTGTATCGATTGTAATATTTGGTTTTTATTTTGAATTAATCCACCTGTAATAATTGGGATATTCGTCTTTTTGACTAAATGCTCAATCATCTCTGGTACAATGCCAGGCATAACCTCCAACGCATCTGGAGCCACTTGCTGAATTGAATGCAAACCGTTCATCATTGCGTCCGTATCTACTAAAAACAATCGTTGGATCGCCCACAACTTTTCTTTTTTTGCTAAATGAATAAGTGAGCTTTTTGTTGTGACAATTCCGTTTGGTCGGATAAATTTTGCTAAAAATTGCAATCCTTCTTTATCACAAGTAATACCAGGGATCTTTTCAACATGTATGAACACATAACGATCGTGCTCTTTCAACAAATCAACATATCGTTTGATGACACTAATCGTTCCTGTTTGTAAAAATGCTGTTTTCCATCTCGTTTTCAAGAAATATTCCATATGCTTTGGATGCTTAATAGTTGCAATAAATTTTTCTTTTAGAAACATGCTTCTTCCCCCTCACATAAACAAAAGAGAAACCGAAAACAACGGCAGAATGACTCCTACGCTGTTGTTATGGTTTCTCCTTTTCTCTACCTTTTATGTATTCACTTTTCTTGCTTTTCATTTTAATTCTCTTTTGTTAATTGAATATCATATTTATTTAAATATTTCGTTAATTTATGTTTCAGTAAAATTAAAAATCGGCTCCCAAACAGGAAGCCGATTTGTTTAGTCATGAAAGTTCATTCCATCTGTCGTTTCTTTCACAATGCCCGCACGAATAACGAAGTCACCAAAACGTTCGCCAGGGAGGCGTTCTTTCGCGTAGCGAGAAAAGAGCGTACGAAGTTCAGATAAAATTTCTTTTTCTCCGATATTTTCTCGATACAATTTACCGAGACGGCTGCCATCAAATGCAGCCCCGAGATACATATTATATTTGCCGATCGATTTACCGATAAATGCAATTTCGCCAAGCACATGACGTGCACAGCCGTTCGGGCAGCCAGTCATGCGAATCGTTATTTCCTCATCGCGAAGGCCGTTTTCTTCAACAATTTCTTCAATTTGATCAAGTAGCTTTGGCAAATAACGTTCCGCTTCCGCCATCGCTAACCCACATGTCGGTAGCGCAACACAAGCCAATGAATTGCGGCGAAGCGCACTATAATGTTTGCCATCTGTCAATTTGTATTGCTTGATAAGCGCATCAATTTCTCCTTTCTTCTCGCTTGGCACGTTAGCAATAACTAAATTTTGATTAGCCGTTAGTCGAAAGTCCCCAACATGCACTTTCGCTATTTCCCGTAATCCTGTCATTAACGGATAATCATCCGTATCTTTCACGCGACCACCTTCGACAAATAACGTGAAATGCCACGTTCCGTTTACCCCTTCTACCCAACCATAACGATCACCATTATGCTCGAAATGATATGGGCGCGCTTCCTCTAGCTTCCATCCAAGGCGATGCTCTAGCTCAGCCTTCACTACTTCTAGGCCGAGGCGATCGATCGTGTACTTAAATCGAGCATGTTTGCGCACAGAACGATTCCCATAGTCACGCTGAATCGTGACAACTTTTTCGGCGACATCAATGACTTGTTCTGGTTTACAAAAGCCGATCACTTTCGCTAGTTGCGGATATGTCGTACGGTCGCCATGGGTCATGCCCATTCCACCACCGATTGCCACATTAAAACCAACGAGTTTTCCTTGTTCAACGATAGCGATGAAACCGAGGTCTTGCGAAAATACATCGACGTCATTAGATGGTGGTACGGCGATACCAATTTTAAATTTTCGAGGTAAATAAAGCGCCCCGTAAATTGGTTCTTGCTCGACTTCTGGCGTTCCTGCCACCTTTTCTTCATCGAGCCAAATTTCGTAATACGCCCTTGTTTGTGGCAATAAATGGTCACTTAATCTTTTCGCCCATTCGTACACTTCCACATGTACTTCTGATTGATACGGATTCGGATTGCACATCACATTTCGGTTCACGTCACCACATGCCGCTAACGTTGTCAATAGCGCATCATGAATCGCTTGGAGCGTTTTTTTCATATTCCATTTCAATACGCCGTGAAACTGAAACGCTTGGCGCGTTGTTAATTTTAACGTACCGTTCGCATACTTCCGCGCCAATTCGTCCATCGCAAGCCACTGTTCAGGCGTCGCCACTCCACCCGGCGTGCGAACGCGAATCATAAATTGGTATGCAGGTTCTAACTTCTGTTTTTGTCGCTCTGCTCGTAAGTCGCGATCATCTTGTAAATAACTTCCGTGAAATTTCATTAGTCGATTGTCGTCTTCTGGAATACCAGCAGTGATACGGTCTTCCATCGTTTCTTTCAACGTGCCTCGCAAATAGTTGCTCTCCCGTTTAATGCGCTCAACATCGCTCGGTGGTCCGTCTGGTGGTGTTAATACAAACTTTTCCATTCATATCCCCCCCTAATATACATCGCGCTGATATCGTTTTTGTTTTTGCATCTCAGCTATATACGCTTCTGCTTGTTCGCTTGTCATGTTTCCTTCTTTTTCAATCACATGAATAAGCGTTTGATGTACATCGCGCGCCATATGCTGCTTATCACCGCAAACGTAAACGATAGCTCCATCTTCAAGCCAGCGGAACAGCTCCTTGCTTTGCTCTAGCATCCGGTGCTGCACGTACACTTTTTGATCGGTATCGCGCGAAAAGGCAACGTCCATTTTCGTCAATATGCCGTTTTTCAACCACGCTTGCCACTCTGTTTGATAAAGGAAATCTGTCACAAAATGTTGATCGCCAAAAAATAGCCACGACTTCCCTTTCGCCCCTATTGCCTCACGCTCTTGCAAGAAACTGCGGAACGGCGCAACACCCGTACCTGGTCCGATCATAATGATCGGCGTATTTGCGTCTTTTGGGAGCTTAAAATTCGGATTTTGATGAACGAACACCGGAAGTTGATCGCCAACGTGTAAACGTTCCGCACAAAACGTCGAACAAACACCTTTACGTAAACGTCCGTGTGCTTCGTAACGCACTGCACCAACGGTAATATGCACCTCATCAGGATAAGCAAGCAAGCTGCTTGCAATCGAATAAAAGCGCGGCTGCAACTTACGTAAAGAAGAAACAAACTGCTCTGGCGACATATTCCACGGACCGAAATCGCGAAGAACATCGAGCACATCGCGCCCTTTCATATATTCCTTTCTTTTCACTTCTTGCTCAGAAGAAAGGAGTACATGAAAATCTGGATGGCGTGAAAACGAAACGAGCGATTGCAATAATGGCTCAGTTAAGACGGTAATTTCCAATCGGGAAAGAAGTGCTTCACGCAACGTTTCCTCTTTCCCTTCAACAGAGACGCATGTGTCACCGCTCCATTTCATCTCCTGAATGATGAGATCAACAAGCTCTTCGTCGTTTTTCGGAAAAATACCAAGCGCATCCCCCGGCTCAAATACAATTCCTGACCCTTCAAGCGATAATTCAATATGGCGCGTTTCTTTGTTCGAGCCGCGTCCATTTAAATTGATATTTTCTAATACTTCCGCTTGAAACGGATGTTTGCGCGAGTAGTTAGAAACGGGCTTCACTTGCGCCTGCTGGGGAAGGACGGTGACGGAACCCCCTCCTTGCTTATTTAACTCACTGAGCACCCCATCAAGCCACTTCGCCGCTCCTTCCTCATAATCGACATCACAATCAACGCGCTCGTATAACCGCTCTCCCCCGAGTTCTTTTAGCCGTTGGTCGAAGTCTTTTCCTGTTTTACAAAAATGTTCATACGACGTATCGCCAAGCGCCAATACGGAGAAGCGAAGATGGTTAAGTTTTGGTGCGCGCTTGCTATGGAGAAATTCGTAAAACGACAAGGCGTTATCTGGTGGTTCCCCTTCACCATACGTGCTAACGACAATAAGCAACGTGTCGATTTTTTTCAAGTCGTTTGGTTTGAAATCAAGCATCGATAAAACATGGACATGAAACCCACGACTTTTGAGTGCTTCTCCAGTTTTTTCTGCCAATTTTTGTGCATTTCCTGTTTGTGAGCCGTAAAGGATCGTTATTTCTTTCGATACGTGGGCTTCTTGCTGTACCGCTGTGCTCGCAAATTCGGTAGCAGCTAAATATCCGCTTAACCAAAACTTTTGCGCTGGCGTTAATGTCGGCCAAAGTCGGTTGAGCAAGTCAACTTGTTGTTCGTTAAATGGGCTATTCGTCACTTGAAATGGCAACATCTTTCACCTCTCATTTTTCTACTATTCCTATAAATCAAGTATGTTTTATTTGACTTTACCGCAAAAAATAAAATTAGTAAAATAAATATAAATTATCAGAACTATTTATTTTTTTAATAATTAAGGGGCGATAGCTGTGTACGACGAATTAAAAACATTTATGACTTTAGTAGAGGTGAAAAACTTCACAAAAACTGCGGAAATTCTCCATCTATCCCAACCGAGCGTCAGTTTGCACATTAAAAATTTAGAAAAAGAATTTCAAACGAAACTATTTATTCGTTCGCCAAAAAAACTACAAGTAACAGCGACTGGCGAATTACTTTACGATCGAGCTAAAAAAATGATTGCCTTGTACGAACAAACAAAACAAGATATTTTAGAATACCACGATTGTGTGAAAGGGACATTAAAAATCGGGGCTAGTTTTACGATCGGGGAATACGTGCTTCCTTCTTTTTTACTTTCTTTACAGAACGATTATCCAGAGCTACACTTCGAAGTGATGATTGGCAACACGAAGGAGATCGTCGAACTTGTCCGTTCATATGAAACCGATATTGGCTTAATTGAAGGGCAAACGAACGAAAAAGAATTGGCTGTTTATCCATTCATGCAAGATGAGCTTGTCATCGTGGCTTCAAACGATCACCCGCTCGTTCACAAACAAGAAGTATGTATAAGCGATCTACAAAATCAAATATGGATTACGCGCGAATTGGGCTCTGGCACACGTGAATACTTTAACCATTTTATTCGTTCAAATGGATTAAAAATTAAATCGCTGATGATCATCAGCAGCAACCAAGGAATTAAAGAAACGCTAATGCGTGGAAATGGATTAGCCTTTCTTTCGCGCCATGTCATTGAGCGCGAATTAAAACAAGGTCACTTATCGATCGTCTGTTTAAAGCATCCCCCTTTTCACCGAACGTTTTCTTATCTTTATGCACCGACAATGAAAAACAAAAAAATTGTTCATTTATTTATTGATTTTCTCGAACGAAAAAAGATGTAACGAGCACGGTTATCCCGCTCTGTTACATCCTTTTCGTCTTAATGCTCTGCTAGCTGTGACACAGGAACACGCTGTTGATTTTCCGGATTGTCTAAAAAATGGATTGTTGCCATTTCCGTTTGCGCATCGACATGTTCGATATATACCGATTTTCCATTATACGTTACATTTTTCATATCGGGCGATTGAGCAATTTGTTGCGCACGTGTTACGTTCATGTTGTTTCCCTCCCTTCAAACGATTATTATCATCTACGTTTCACGTTAAAAATATACAAAAAAAAGAGCACCACAAGGCGCCCTTATAACAACTCAAGCAACTTCTTTTTATTTTGTTGTACTTTTTCTTCTAACATTTTCACTTTCTCTTTTAACGCTTGCATGTTGGCGTCATTTGCAGACACCTTCTTTTCTAATGCCCGCATCTCATTTTTGACTGCTTTTAATTGATTAGAGGTAGAAATAAGTTTTCCCATAACATATGTGAAAATAAAGGAAAGAAAGAGCGAAGATAGAAGTAATTATTGAGTTATAGAGAAGGGGGAATAGTAATGCTAGAAAAGTGGTTGAAAGAGTCTTCGTATACAGTCGTGTTTACTGGAGCGGGAATGTCTACAGAAAGCGGGCTTCCCGATTTTCGTTCGGCAAAATCAGGACTTTGGCGCACGAAAAATCCGCAACAATTAGCAAGTACGTATGCTCTGCAACATAACCGCGAGGAATTTATCGCGTTTTACCAATATCGCATTCGCGCGCTTCTTGCATGCCAACCGCATATCGGACATACGATTTTAGCCAATTGGCAAACACGAGGGCTTATTCATCAAATTATCACGCAAAATGTCGATGGATTTCATCAACGAGCAGGTAGTACAAATGTCATTGAATTACATGGAACGTTGCGAACCGTTCATTGCTCGCGCTGCAAACAAACATACGATGCAAAACGGTATGTAGACGAACAGTGGAAGTGCACGTGCGGTGGCTTTTTGCGCCCTTCCGTCGTTTTATTTGGCGAACCATTGCCGCATGATGCGTTTGAACGAGCATGGACAATAGCGGAACGAGCAGATTTATGGATTGTACTCGGCTCTTCTTTACAAGTATCGCCAGCTAACGAACTTCCTGTCGTCGCTAAACGAAGAGGTGCAAAACTCGTGATCGTAAATATGGAGCCGACCCCATTGGATGATCGGGCAGATTTACTCATACATGACCGTAAAATTGGGGAAGTGTTGAAGGAAATTGACGAATTACTTTAAATTTGTCCCAAAAGCATGCACTTTTGGGACGCCCGTAATATCTCAACATGCTCATCCTTTATTCCCCAAAAACCATTCGTATATTGCTTTTGCCTCACATTCGTTAACATCTATGACTTTCGTACGTACGCCTGGCATGACCGTCGCATGTACGGTACATAATCGAGCGCGTTGTTGCACACGACTTTGCGATATGGTCAACGACTGAATGCGCTGTTTTAGCATATATACCGTCTTTATCGTCAGCCATCCACTTCGGAGTGCTAGCTGTTTACGCTCAAGCGCTACTCCCGCTCGTTTATAACTCCGATGACCAACATATATTGCAGGAAAAACGAGAAGAAGCGTTTCGAAACGTTCAAGCCATACGGTCGTGGCGAGCACGATCGGCATGACAATATAGAGCGGTCGCAATATATAGCGAACGCGAGCATGTTTTGGCAACGGTTGAAGCAAGTCGTGTACATGATATGAAGAAAAACAAGAAGCTACAAGCGATGGGACGTCCGTTTTTCGCACAAGCGGAAATAGAAGAAGACTTCCTTGTTTTCCGTCATCAAGCGACCCACCAGCATGAATAAGATGGACAGAAACATAACCAAACAAGCGTCGAACAGGGCTTTCCTTTACACCAATTCCTTGCACGCGCTCGATCGACGTAGAAATGCTCTTTTTTTGCAGCAACCCTGTTGTAATCGTTAACGTGTTTGCTTGTTTCACAACTGTAAAGTTCATGTAACGAAAAAAATGACCAACGATAGACAACATATAAGCAAGCATCAGTATCGAAAACAAAAGCACAATAGTAGAAGTCGTATCGTCGGTTTGTAAAAATGTTTTCAGTCGCTCAAACGGAATAAAATGATCGAATTCAGAAAGAAATGCGCCAATTGCAGCAATGACACCGAAAGCCCCACCGCTCGTTACAGCTAAAAAGAACGTGTCACTAAAGCGAAGTGTAAATATTACATCGTTCCCGCTTTCTATAAACTTGTTTCCTCCGTTTTGATGACGTATCACACGTTCAATGTGATTAGCCTCCTCGACAGAAACGGCTGACAACACCACCTCTGGTTCATCGATTTGTCTTCCAGCTGTTTCAATATGTACTTGTACAACACCTGCCAATCGCTGCACCAAACCTGATGACTGCGAAATCCCTTGAACGCGCTCGAATGGGATATATCGCTTCTTTTTCACAAATATCCCTTGTTCTATATACATGTCATTTTCTTGTAAACGATATGTAAATCGCCGCCACGACATATACCCAGCGAGCACAGCGTAAAAAAGAAATAAAAACAAAGGTAGCCAGTCAACGAAAGGATCACCTGTTTTCTCTTTTATTGCTAAAAGTAAAGCAAGCGCCAAAAACGGTCCTTGCTTTAACCGCTTGGTTATGTAAATAACAATCGCAATCGGATGTAACCGTTTCGCTTCATTCATCATGTTCATCTTCCTTTACTAAAGAGGAAATGTAGTAACACAACTTCTCTGCTTCTTGTTCATCAAGAAATGGAATTTCGTGCGCAGTTGCCGCTGTATAAATGTAAAGTGAAGCAAGTTTATACTTTCTTGCTAACGACCCTTGCTTTACATCAACATGTTGAACGCGATAAATTGGAATAAGCGTACGCTTACGAATCCACACCCCGTGCTCGAGTTCAATTTCTCGCTCGCGAATGATATATCGCCAACGTTCCCATCTCCAACGTGGAACGAAAAAAACAAACAAAATCGCATCAGCAATCCATAAGCAAACGAGCCCCAAAACGACCCACATAGGAACGAAAAAATGAACAATTACGTACAAAAAGGAAAAAATAATGAAACGAATAGCCTCATATATGCGCCACATAGACACAGCACGTTTCGATAGAACATTCCCCACTTTCTTACACACCCCTTTTTCATGCTTCGATTACTGCACTTCTAAACATACGAACTCCATCTCGAAATCATCAGTTCGTGCGTTCACTATGCCCCCCATTTTAACAAGTTTGTCATTTATAACTTTACAACATTTTTATCATATGTTAAATTGTTTTTAAAGTTCATAATTTTTCATCTACTAGGGGAGTCCAATAGCTTGGACTGAGAGAGGAACGCGTAAAAGTTCTTTGACCCTTTGAACCTGATCTGGGTGATGCCAGCGTAGGGAAGTAGATGGCGCGAGTGTTCTTTGCTTGTGCTATTTGCGGACAAAATCAGGTTCTCGTTATGGAGCCTGATTTTTTTACGTATTGGCGTTGCTCCAACTAAAAAATGAAAAGGAGCGATTCAAGATGAAAGACTTATTTTCAACAATGCCATTTCCCTCGAGTAAAAAAGTGTATGTGCTCGGAACGCGTGAAGATGTTCGTGTTCCGATGCGAGAAATTCAACTCTCCCCAACCAAAACAGGAACGACAATGCTAGAAAATGAGCCTATCCGCGTCTATGACACAAGTGGACCATACACTGACCCTCTTTTCGAGCCGAATATCGATAAAGGATTGCCAAAATTAAGAGAAAAATGGATAACGGAGCGTGGCGATGTAGAAGAATATAGCCCTTCACTATCGAAAACAAACATTCCTTTTTCACCTAGACGTTTTCGTGCGAAAAAAGGGAAAGTTGTGACCCAAATGCATTATGCAAAACGAGGAATCATTACACCTGAAATGGAGTTTGTTGCTATTCGCGAACAGATGGATCCAGAGTTTGTTCGACAGGAAGTAGCAGCAGGAAGAGCAATTATCCCAGCTAATATCAATCACCCTGAGAGTGAACCAATGATCATCGGAAGCAAGTTTCATGTAAAAATTAATGCGAATATTGGAAACTCTTCTGTTACATCTTCGATGGATGAAGAAGTTGAAAAAATGCTTTGGGCTGTTCGTTGGGGCGCCGATACAGTCATGGACTTATCGACAGGAAAGCATATATATGAGACGCGAGAATATATTATTCGAAACTCCCCTGTGCCGATTGGAACTGTACCTATTTACCAAGCGTTAGAGAAAGTGAACGGCATTGTCGAAAACTTATCATGGGACATTTACCGAGAAACATTAATTGAACAAGCGGAACAAGGCGTAGACTATTTTACTATTCATGCAGGTGTCTTACTTCGCTATATCCCACTAACAGTCAACCGAACAACCGGTATTGTCTCTCGGGGTGGCTCAATTATGGCACAATGGTGTTTAGCACACCATGAAGAAAACTTTTTATACACCCACTTCGAAGAAATTTGCGAAATTTTAAAAACTTACGATATTGCTATTTCACTTGGGGATGGATTACGTCCAGGCTCAATTGCAGACGCAAACGATGAAGCGCAATTCGCCGAGCTACAAACACTTGGGGAGTTGACAAAAATCGCTTGGGAACATGATGTCCAAGTAATGATCGAAGGTCCAGGGCATATTCCAATGCATAAAATTAAAGAAAATGTCGATAAACAAATTGAAATTTGTCACGGGGCACCTTTTTATACGCTAGGTCCTATCACCACCGACATTGCACCAGGTTACGACCATATCACCTCAGCTATCGGTGCAGCGCTTATCGGCTGGCACGGTACGGCCATGCTTTGCTATGTGACACCAAAAGAACATCTCGGCCTACCGAATAAAGAAGACGTCCGCCAAGGAGTCATCGCCTACAAAATTGCTGCCCACGCTGCTGACTTAGCAAAAGGACACCCTGGCGCACAAGCGCGTGATGATGCATTATCAAAGGCGAGATTTGAGTTCCGTTGGCAAGATCAATTCAACTTGTCACTAGATCCTGAGCGCGCACGTGAATATCACGATGAAACGCTACCGGCCGAAGGAGCAAAGCTTGCTCATTTTTGTTCGATGTGCGGTCCAAAATTTTGTTCAATGAATATTTCTCATGAATTACAAAAAATACTACAAAGCGAAGGAATGAAAGAAAAGGCAAAACAATTTGTTGGATATACAAACATCATGCAAGCTGGGAGATAGCGCTCAGCTTGCATTTTTATTACAAAAAACGTTATTTAAGTCATATTCGTTGACATTCCATTTACTGTAGCTTAAATTAAATTAGAAAATATTGGATATAATCAACTTTTTTCAATGAAACTTCTCTAACGTTTCCCCAACAAACATATCATATTTCACCAAATCGACACATATTTTTTATATCAGACTTGGTTACTTATTTTTATTTGAAAACGGATACAAAAGGAGGAATTTGCATGATTTACGCGCAACCGGGACAACCTGGTTCACTCATTACATTCAAAAAGAGATATGAAAATTTCATCGGTGGGGAATGGGTGCCGCCAATAGATGGGGAATATTTTGAGAACATTTCACCTGTTACTGGACAAGTATATTGCGAGGTACCTCGTTCAAAAGCTGCCGATATTGAATTGGCACTCGATGCGGCCCATGCAGCGAAAGAAGCATGGGGACGTACATCTGTCGCTGAACGGGCACGCCTGCTCAATAAAATCGCAGACCGAATGGAAGAAAACTTAGACATGCTTGCTGTGGCGGAAACGTGGGAAAATGGAAAGCCCATTCGTGAAACACGTGCGGCTGACATTCCTCTAGCCATTGATCATTTCCGCTATTTTGCCGGCTGCATTCGCGCTGAGGAAGGCTCATTGGCAGAGCTTGATGCGGATACCGTCGCTTATCATTTTAAAGAGCCGCTCGGAGTTGTCGGGCAAATTATTCCGTGGAATTTCCCAATTTTAATGGCGGCTTGGAAACTCGCACCTGCTTTAGCTGCTGGCAACTGCGTTGTACTGAAGCCAGCCGAACAAACACCAACATCGATTCTCGTACTGATTGAACTCATTCAAGATTTACTACCAAAAGGCGTTGTGAACGTCGTCAATGGATTTGGTCTTGAAGCTGGCAAACCGCTCGCTTCTAACCCACGTATCGCAAAAGTTGCCTTTACCGGCGAAACGACGACGGGACGTCTCATTATGCAGTATGCATCCCAAAACTTAATTCCGGTCACACTTGAACTTGGGGGAAAATCACCAAACATTTTCTTCGCCGATGTCGCTGCGAAAGATGACGAATTTTTTGATAAAGCGCTTGAAGGATTTACGATGTTCGCTCTAAACCAAGGAGAAGTTTGTACATGCCCTTCGCGTGCATTAATCGAAGAATCCATTTACGATGTATTTATGGAACGGGCATTAGAGCGAGTCAAACAAATTAAACAAGGCAACCCGCTCGATACGAGCACAATGATCGGTGCTCAAGCCTCGTCCGAACAGCTAGAAAAAATTTTGTCATACATTGACATAGGTAAACAAGAAGGAGCTGAACTTCTCATCGGCGGCGAACGCAACATGTTAGAAGGGGATTTACAAGGCGGTTACTATGTGAAGCCAACCGTCTTTAAGGGACATAATCGGATGCGTATTTTCCAAGAAGAAATTTTCGGTCCCGTTGTGTCTGTCACAACATTTAAGGATCAAGATGAAGCGTTATCGATTGCCAATGACACATTATACGGACTTGGTGCCGGAATATGGACGCGCGATATGAATACCGCATACCGATTTGGTCGCGGCATTCAAACTGGACGCGTTTGGACGAATTGTTATCACGCTTATCCGGCTCATGCAGCGTTTGGTGGATATAAAATGTCAGGAATCGGTCGTGAAACGCACAAAATGATGCTCGAACATTACCAACAAACGAAAAACTTACTTGTTAGCTATTCGCCGAAAAAACTTGGATTTTTCTAATCGTTCAGGCAGCGCTTTTGAGACGCTGCCTTTTTTGAAAGGGGCTGATTGCGCATGCAACCGAAAGTAGTAGCGACCGAAGCAGCGCTACAACTTATCGAAAAATTAAAAGCAACATACGGTCCGCTTATGTTTCATCAATCTGGTGGTTGTTGTGATGGAAGCTCGCCGATGTGTTATCCGCAAGGGGAGTTTATGATCGGACAGTCCGACGTGTGGCTTGGCGAAATCGGAGGATGCCCATTTTATATGCACGCTGCTCAATACGAATATTGGAAACATACGCAATTAATTATTGATGTTGTACCTGGCCGCGGTGGCATGTTTTCACTTGAAGGGCGCGAAGGAGTACGTTTTTTGACAAGATCAAAAGTGTTTGATTCACATGATGAGCTGCTTTAAGGCAGCTCATTTTGTATGTATGACATCATTTTTTACGGGAGTGCGGAAATAATGAATGAATATTCATTATTGTTTGATATAATGAAACAAAGGGGGCACTTCGCATGTTAGTAAAGAAAAAATTCGAACAAGAAACTGTTTCTGGGGTACATATCGCAAAAGGCACTCTAACATTTCAAGGGGTACGATTGACGGTACATTGTTTTTCTACCGACGGGGTATTGATTGATACAGGAGCAGCATCGTTAGCAAATGAATTTACTCATTTTTTCAAATATTTAGATATCGATCAAGTAATGATTACCCACTTTCATGAAGACCATACAGGTTGTGCAGCGTTTTTACAAAACGAACGACAACTGCCGATTTATATGAACGAGATCATGATTGATTATTGCAAAAAACAAGCAAATTACCCACTGTATCGCAAGCTTTTCTGGGGAACCCGCCCTCCTTTCCAAGCTAAGCCGATTGAAAACATGTTTTTTACACGCCATGCGACATGGGACGTGATTCATACGCCAGGTCATGCGGTTGACCATCTCGCATTTCTGAATCGCGAAACAGGACAACTTTTTACAGGGGACTTATATTGTCTCGAAAAAACAAAAGTCATCTTGCGCGAAGAAAGCATTTCTACTTTGATTGACTCATTAAAAAAAGTATTAACGTACGATTTTAGAGAAATGTTTTGCGCCCACGCAGGCTATGTAAAAGATGGGCGCACTGCTCTACAACGAAAGCTTCACTATCTGCAAGAGCTTCAAGGAAAAATTATTGATTTGTACGAAAAAGGAGCGACATTGAAACAAATACAATCTATCCTTTTTCCAAAGAAATATCCAATTACCTTCCTTTCCCTAGGTGAATGGAGTTCATTTCACATTGTCCGTTCGGTTATTGAAGAGCATCATATGAAAAAGATTAGCGAACGGTAACGACAACTGTTCGCTAAATTACTTCGTTCTAATCGCTAGCGTCGTTGTTTGTGGAATTTTTTCTTTTATCTTCTTTAATGTGGCAACGATGAGGAAGCTTACAATCACTAGTAAAAACCATGAACTTACTTTTCCTAAGTGAACGATACTCCAAGCCTTCGCTTGGTTCGGGTATTGCCAAGCGCCAAAAAACGTGGCAATATTTTCGGCAATCCATATAAAAAATCCGATAAGTAAAAAAGAAAGGACGAGCGGCATACGGTAACGCGTGCCGTTTACCTCGTAAATGACCGATGACGACCAAAAGACGATGATGACAAGTCCAATTAACCACCACCGAACATCTATCCAATAATGATGGGTAAAGAAATTCAAATAAATCGCTACAGCTAGCGGAACAACGAGCGAAAGCGGCGGCCATTTGACAAGCTCCACCTTTAACCGCCGCCATGCTTGGCAAAGATAACTAGCCACACTTGCATACATAAAGCCGCTATATAAAGGAACACCAAAAATTTTCGCATACCCTTCCTCTGGATAAGCCCAAGACCCCATATGCACTTTGAACAACTCAAGCGCAAGCCCAATAAGGTGAAACAACGTGATCACTTTTAGTTCATCCCGTGTTTCTAGTCCCGCACGTACCATCCACCATTGCATGACAAGACAAATGATAAGTAGCCAATCATACCGCGGCAAGAAAGGAAGCGGAACTATTTTTGTCACCGCTAGCGAGGCAAAAATAACAACAGGAAACAAACAAGATAACGCTTGTTGCCAGCCAAAATGAACGAGTTGAATAAATGATCTCATCACTTCTGCCCCCGATTATATCTCGTCATCACTTCTGTACTCTAAAATATCCCCTGGTTGACATTGCAACGCCTTGCAAATCGCATCTAACGTCGATAACCGAATCGCCTTTGCTTTGCCGTTTTTCAAAATCGATAAATCCGCCATCGTAATTCCTACTTTTTCTGACAACTCGGTCACACTCATTTTCCGTTTCGCCAACATGACATCTAGATTCACAATAATCGCCATGTGCTTCACCTCAGATTGTTAAATCATTTTCCGATTTGATTTCAATCGCTTTTTGTAAAAGCTTTTGTAGCACTGCGGCAAACACGGCAACGACCAAAGATCCAAAAACCACCATCAATCCGATGATGATAATTCCTGGGGCATCGTCTAAATCGGCAGTGAGATAAAAAAACGGCATGCCTGCAACATATAATAAACTAATGATCACCGCACAATATTTTATATACTTTAGCGCTTTTACAGAGACATCGGAAAACGCTTCGTTTTTGTCAATATACGTTAACATGTTGAACGCTTGATATAGTGCGAAGAAAAACGGAATAGCGGTAACATAAAAAAAGATGACGATCGGATAGCGTAAATACGCTAATTCCGGTAGCCACTCGGCATAAAAATCAGGAAACTTAGGCAAGACAAGTATTTGAAAACGCGATAACAATTATTGGTGAACAGTCTGGTTTATATATATTAGTCAAGGTACACCTAGATCGTTCTGAAGAATGGCTCATCGAGCAAGCTCTCTCCCATGGTGTAAAAGTGTATCCTACTTCGCGCTATTTTGTTAAAAACTTTCCCGACAACCCGATAATTAAACTTGGTTTTAGCAATCTTTCTTTTGAGGAAATCGAGCTTGGGGTGAGGTTGTTGAAAAAAGCGTGGTCTTGATTCTCATTCACGAGTATGGAGAAGGAAAGACTATAATTTTAGTCATCGGGAGAGTCGACGCGCGAGTAACCTTGAGAATGTTTTTAACGTAATTTTCGTAAAGAAGTCTCCCACCTCAAGGAATGTGAAGGGCGATAGCCCAATGAGTAGGTTCGTTTGGCAATCACCTATGAATTGATAGCCCATGGGTACACCTTCAGAACGAAGGGAAGCGTAAAGGTTTCTTGTATGTGGCTTGCCGTTCGACGAACACGCACAAGTCGCTTAAAGCCCCCACCCCTAAGCGAAGCCTAGGTGGTGGGTAGTTCACATACATCACACCCACAAAAGAAGATAGGCAGTTTGATCTAACGATTCTCCGTTTATAATACAACATATGTCAAGTGAAAGTAGTGCGGTCCACACGTTTCAAATAACCGCTGTTCCTTTTGTTCCCCCACTATATTATTACACATCCCTTCTGACAATTCCTGTGCAAACAATCCGTCATATCTTTTTATCTTTTCTCATACAAATAAACCGTCCTATATACAACAGGAGGCGATCATCATGGAGCGACATGCAAAGGTCATTAGTGTTATCAACTGGAAAGGTGGAGTGGGAAAGACAACTGTTACTCATCATTTAGCAACAGGACTGCAGCATTTATCATCTGATGAGTTAGAGCTATTTGGCCTTGAACAGTCTCAACCGAAAGTGTTATTGGTAGATGCGGATGCACAATGTAATCTCTCCATTTTATGTTTGACACCAGAGCGTTTTGAACAGTTAGCCTATCAAGAAACGCCCCCAATCGGTACGTTGAAAGATTTAATTGAGCACTACTTAAAAAACGAGTACCCTCAAGTAGATGTAAATGATTTTATTTTAAAAGCGTGCGTGCGCAAGAAAAGTAAGGATGTATATGAACATATTGATTTACTTCCAGCACATGCGGAACTCATTCATACAGACATGGACATTGCCGTTTACTCACGGCCGCATTTTAAAGACCATTTATTTGGTTCGGACATTTATAAATTTCAAATGCTCCACCATATTTTAAACGTAGTGAAACATGAGTATGATTTTATTTTTATTGATTGTCCACCAAATTTAAATTACATTACGCAAAATGCACTGTATGCGAGCGATTATTATTTAATCCCGGCTATTCCTGATCGTCTATCTTCATACGGCATCTCAGCCATTAAAAATAAAGTAGATGAATTAAATGAAAGGTTTCAATCTAGTTCAAAAGAATATAGCGATACAAAACTCATCGGCATCGTCCTCAATTTCATTCGCGAATACGGAAATCAGCCAAAACAAACACAAGAAAATATGATCAATACATTAAAACGTACGCTTTCATCTGACATGATATTTAACAGTTATTTACCATACGGTGATGCGATCACGCGGGCATCAATGCTCAGTTATCCCGTATTTGCCGTTGAAAACAGCCAGGCGAAACAGAGTGAATGTGTGAAAAAAATGACGCTTGAATTTTTAAACCGAATTGGTGGAGGAATTGTCGTATGAACGTAAAAACAGTAACACATATGTTAGAAAAAGCTCTCGCTATTTTAAGACATTACGAACATTGTACCGTCGATGAAATGTTAGAGGATCTCTCCGCAAAGTTACAAAACCAGACGTTAACAAAACAATCCTCAAACGAGACGGACTATGCAAACGTCATAAACAAAATGAAGAACATGAATAAAGAGGAAGCAACAACGTTTTTAATGTCTTTTAAAAAAGAACAACTCTTGCACATCGGAGCACAAATGAATATTAAGTTACAAAAAAGAGAAACAAAACAATTATTGATTGAATCGATTATAACTCATTGCAGCTTTGCCGGATTATATAAACAAATGGCAAATCGAAAATCACAAAAACAAATGAGCGAACAGATATAACAGCTGTTCGCCCATGTTTGATATCGCAACATCATTCCGACAACATCGCTCGTTTCATCGCATCGTATGAAAGTGGACCGACATGTTTGCTGCGAATGATCCCTTGTTCATCAATGATATACGAAGTCGGAATGGTGATGACTTTATATGTTTTACTAACCATTCCTTGTTCATCAAGCGTGATATCGAATGTCACGCTTTTTTGATTCACGAACGTTTCGACGGCGTCCCGACTTTTCTCTTTATTCGTCAAATTGACCGCTACAATCGCGACATGTTGTCCATACTGCTCATAAAATCGTTGCATCTCTGACATTTCCGCACGGCACGGCGGACACCATGATGCCCAGAAATTTAAAACTACTTTTTTTCCTCGAAACTGAGACAGCTTCATTTTTTCTCCCTTTAATGTCATTAGCTCGAAATCAGGGGCAATTTCTCCTACGTCCATTCCAATGTTCGTGCTCGGTTGCTGTGAAGTTGTTTCTTTTGTCATATCCGATATGGATGAGAAGATGAAGACAACAATATGAAACGAAACAAGCAGTTGCCATAGCTTTCTTGTCGTTTTTATACGTGAAGAGACGATGAAAAAAACAGCAGCGACGACAGCTTGTAGCCAAATGAAGCGATTTTCTGGAAACTCACTTCCCTTCCATGCGAGAAATACAATCCAATATCCAAAATATATCGGGCTAGCTACACGTATATAAGCGTCGAACGGAATGTGCTGTTTTTTCAACTGCCAATATGTATACACGACAATGAATACCCCTGCTAAAACAAGTCCAACAACGCCACCGTTAAAATAAAGAAGCGTTAACGGATTTTCTAGCACCATGTTCGGATGTACAATGCCATAGCTTAATTTCCATATGATCAAACTATACACAAAACTATTAAAAATCATATCCATCACGCGTCGTTCTGCTTTTAAACCGAACACACCATAATAAAAAAACACATATGTCATAACTAGACTTGCTACAAGCAACAAATTTTCTCCTTGAATCATTGTTTCCTCCTTCACTGACCATGTTTCCCTATAAAAAGCGCTTTTTTATATCCTCTGTCGGAACAAAGCAACAATCCATCTTGTCGAACAAACGATACCTATTTTTCGCGATCCAATCATATACCCGATCGCGAATAGGAAGAGGAATAAGAATAAAGCAATACAAGTACTTCCAAAACCCTCGTAAATGTTTGCATACACGTAACGCTGCAGTAGATTTAACATAGTATGTAGATTCATCGATGAATACAAAACTATCGAGTTGTTGAGGGATATGATATTTCTTAAGCAACGCTTGACCTGCTTCACTTTGCAACGAAGCAAAACGAAAATAAGCTTTTTTGTCTCTTTCAATAATAAACCGAACCGTTGCACTACAAAAATGACAAACGCCATCAAACAATATGATGTGCATGACCGACCAATCCTTCCCATTCGGTTCATCTAACCTCTCCATTATAGCTCACCTATGCCACAAAAGAAAAACATGAAGCCCGTTAACTTCACGCTTTCCATATATCATCCATACATCGTCCACATCCCAATATCATAAAAACCAAGTCCTTTATAAATACGGCCCGCATTCGGATTGTCATAAAACAAGCATAACGTTTTTCCAGCGCGAACGTAATCTTGAATGACACGCTTCAAGATTTCGCTTGCATACCCTTTGTGGCGATAATCCGGATGCGTGCAAACACCGACAACCATCGCAGATAGCGTATTTTCTGCAGTTGTTGCAACAGACGAGACCATGTAACCATCTTCCTCGATGTAGTACACACGCCCTGTATTCGTTTCTAACGATTTGACAAGCATATCCCGCGATGAAGGAAGCACCGAAAACTCAGGAATTCGTCTGCGCAATTCAAGTATTCGATCGACATCATCAACCGTTGCTTGTTTTATTTCATAGCGGCTTTCCGTTTCTGCAAATGTAATTTCGTTACATTCACAAAAATACGTGACGCGTTTTTTTCCAAGTGGTAAGAGATGTTCAAACGTTGCAACAAGCTCCGTTTTTCCAGAAAGTCGAACAGGCTGGGCAGTATTTCCTATAATTTTAACAAATCCATCTACATCAAACTCACCCGGAGCATATGGAATATACGAGTCATAAAATCGCAATAACACGGCTCGCAATGCACCGTCCTCATCAAAGTCACCCCATAGCTCTTGAAACTCTTGCTCATATCCAAACGCTTCAATATCACCAATAATAAAAAGATTAAGCGACGGCTCTTGCTTTAAAAAAGAAAACACAACATGATGATCCATCCTATTCAACTTACGAATCATATTGATCCCCCTTATCGATACATAGTAATCCTACTATAGCAAACATACACACAAAATTTTATCGAAATATGTCAAAAATAAAAAAAGATGAAGCTAGATGTATTCTTGCCACATACAAACCGTACGTTCTCATTGTGATATAATGTAGAAAAAACAAAGAAGGGATTGAGGGCGATGGAAAAAGTACAATCCGGGCGTCTGTATTCGTATAAAGATATTCAACAGTGGGAAGGGAATTGGGAGCTAATTGACGGTATTCCTTATTTGCTTGCATCACCTTCGTATGTCCATCAATATGTTGTTGGTGAACTGCATCTCGCCTTAGCTCCTTACTTCAAAGTACGAGGATGCCACCTCATCTTATCTCCATTTGACGTGCAATTCGATACAGCTAAAAATGAAGGAGAAGCACAAACAGTTGTGCAGCCAGATTTATTCGTTATTTGCAACGTAAATCAATTGAAGAAAAAACGAGTACAAGGTGCACCCGATCTCGTAATTGAAGTGTTATCGGCTAGCACCGGATTAAAAGATCGAAATCAAAAGTACTATTTATATGAGACAAATGGTGTGAAAGAGTATTGGATGGTCGACCCGAGCAATCAGACGATTGAAGTCGTCGCCTTGGAAGACGGGCGGTTTCAAAAACGAGCAGTATTCGGTCCGAAAGATGTGTTAACGTCTTTTTTGTATCCAGATTTAGCAATTTCGCTTAGTTCCATCTTGCATATGGATGATGTGGAGTAATTATAAACTGTAGATGAGCAAATTTACTAACATAAATTTACAACCAAACAAAAAAGGAGACATGAACCCAATTCCTTAGGTAGAATAGATGTACCCACAACTATCCACAAGGAGGTTCATGTCTCATGAATAGATTAGCACATCACCAAGGAATCCACAAGTTTTTCATGACATTGGGATTAGCGCTTGATTTCTCGAAACCGATTTTGAAGCATCTCGTTCATATCGTCGATGCCTTGACGACCAAAGGATTTTCAGGAACGTTGACCGATGTCCATCACTGGAGTTTTCATCCCAACCATCGAACAACGCTCAGCCATTTTTTCACGAAAAGCCCTTGGAACGAGGAAAAACTGCTTGAGAAGCTTCAAGAGTGGGTTCTTCGTCAGATCAAACGCCTGACCCAACGAACGAATCAACCCCTGTTTCTCTCGATTGATGATACGATTTGCCAAAAAACAAAGCCTTCGTCACGGGCTGCACACGCCATTCAAGGGTGTCACTGGCATTTCTCTCACAAAGATCATCGATCCGTCTGGGGGCATTCGCTCGTTTGGCTGATGGTGCACACCTTCACACAAGCGTTTCCGTTCGCCTTTCGTCTGTATGACAAGACAGCGGGAAAAAGCAAAATCGACCTAGCGATCGAGATGCTTTCCTCGCTCAAGGGAAAGCTGGCTCAGCCAGTGTATGTGCTCATGGATTCATGGTATCCGTCCCAAACGCTCATTGAAGCCTGTCTGAAACAAGGATTCCATGTTATCGCCATGCTCAAGACGAATCGAATGCTCTACCCCAAAGGCATCGCCGTCCAAGCGAAGGAATTTGCCCGCTATATCGAGCCAAACGACACCCGCCTCGTCACGGTGGGAGAAGAGCGTTACCGCGTGTATCGCTATGAGGGAGCGATCCATGGCCTTGATGACGCGGTAGTGCTACTGACTTGGAAGGCGGATCAGCCGATGACGTCGGATCATCTCCATATCGTCTTGAGCACCGATCGGGAGCTGAGCGACGAAGACATCTTGCGTTACTATGCCGAGCGCTGGACGATCGAGTGCTTTTTTCGGCAGGCAAAAGACCAGCTGAAGCTCGATGGGTATCGCGTTCGCCACGTTCGAGCGGTGAAACGGTATGGGATCACCGTGTTGTTGGCTTTTGTGTATAGCATAGCCGAATCTCAACAAGACCTCTCCGTCGGACTGGAGCTTCTTCGATCGCGGAAAGGACACAGCGTCGTCGAGTTCATCTATGACGCTGCTAAACAAAATATTCCTATTGATCTGATCAAAAAACAGCTCCATGTCGCCTAAGGGGTACCCTGTTTGTCTCTTAGGTATGGAAATTAAT
>OFGS01000079.1_pt1 | contig 27133 bp, 25 predicted proteins | sample 1521851 | NCBI WGS metagenome assembly OFGS01 (sample SAMEA3142070, study PRJEB24117) | hot springs metagenome
GAAAACTCCCGTGGTAATAGCTAGGAGCATTAGGATAGAGGTAATTGGTGATATAAAGCGGTGTAATAAAGGTGAGGATTCCAAGTTTTACTGCCTGCCAGTTAAGATAACCTTTGACAATGGAGAGGTTAGAGATTACCTACTAAAAGCCCACGGAGAGCCCAAAACTTTGAAGGACTTTCTGGAAAACAAGAAGGGGCTAAGGGATAAAATGGAAAAAGGTTTTGGTTTAACAGAGGACGGGGACATAGTTTACATTAGCTACACTTGAGCATACATACTTAAAACCCTTGACATATCCTTATCGATCTGTTCTATCAGCTCTTTAACAGAATGAAACTTAATCTCTTCCCTTAAGAAGTTTAAGAATTCCACCTTTATCTTCTTGCCATAAAGGTCTAACCTTTTGCCGATGATGTGTACCTCAAGAACCTTCTTCTTCCCCCCAAAGGTTGGTCTATAGCCGTAATTGGCAACTCCCAGATGCACACCATCTACCATAACAGCGTATACACCCTCTTTTAGACATAGGTTATCTGTGCCTTCTAAGTTAGCGGTAGGGAATCCTATCTTTGAGCCTCTACCATCACCCCTTACCACCTTTCTAAAGATATAGTAATTTCTACCCAGATACATGGACGCATCTTCAAGCCTTCCCGTGTGCAAAAGACGCCTTATGAGAGTGCTACTAACTATATGACCGTTTACCTTGTAAGGTTTTACAGTCTCTACCTGAAAGCCAAGCTCCTGACCCAGCTCTTTAGCCAGCTCTATTTCTCCTTCCCTTTTGTAGCCAAACCGCCAATCGTAGCCCACAAGCAAAAGCTTACACCTTAGCTTTTCGTGTATTACCTTCCTTATGAAATCATCAGCCCTAATGTGTGCAAAATCCTTAGTGAACTTTACAAAAAAGCAAGCGTGCACACCGTGTGAAAGCAGTATCTGAGCCCTTTCTTCTATGTTGTTTATTTCACAGGGTGCTTGAGCAGGTGACAACACTTTGATGGGATGTGGATAAAAGCTAAGTACTACTGGCTTTAAACTCTCAAGCTTAGCTTTTTCGACAAGATCCCTTACAAGATATTGATGACCTACATGCACACCATCAAAGTTTCCGACAGTAATAGCACTATCGTAGTTTACGCCCTCTACACAATCCAAGCCCTTTACGCATTCACTGTCAACCCTCAGAGAGTAAAGATTCATTTCTTCTTCCAAAGGTTCATTATCCTTTCCCAAAAGCTAAGCTCCTGCGTAATTGTCATTTTATCCTGAATTACAAACCTGTCCATGTAATCATCAAGAAGTATAAACCTGTCGCAGACTTTCCTAAGGTGATAAGAACTTGTCCTCTTAAAGGATGCGTTCTCTACTCTTTTGCCTATCCTTTGTACCTCCTCCACCGTGTAGGAAAAATCGCTATCTCCAGTGACTAAAATAGCGGTGTCATAGTTGTTCATGTAAGCCATACTCAACATGTCGGTAGCTAACATTATGTCCACTTCCTTCTCTACAAACTCACCCGATGGCAACTTTTTAAGATGTGCGATCTTTACCTTTATCCCCTGAAGAGAAAGCTCCTCTAAAAATCTCCTCTGTCTTATGTAGCTCTCCCATTCTGGAGAGTTCTTTTTTATGTCCTTTTCATGTGGAATTGCGCCGTAAAAGTAAGATCTAACCAGGTACTTATCACCCCGTAGAAACTCTACGAGTTTCTGATAATCTATCTTAATGTTCAAGTACCTTATCGCATGAAACAGGTTAGATCCATCGATAAATACTATTACACGTTCATGAGTCATGCACTAAATCTAAGTATTGCGCAAAGACCGTCCATCTCCTTTTGAAGTTCCGCATCCACTATAACCCTTACTTTTGCTCTCTCTTCCAAAGCTAGCTCTATCGCCTCATTTACCACATCCGCCACTGGTATAGCCTTTTCGCCTTCTATGGGACATACAGGCTCGAGCGTAGGTATATGGGACTGGGAGCACAAATACCCCTGCTCTGAATAATCCAAGGGAACTAAGAGCTCTCTAACGTTTCCTATCTGTAGCATCTTCAGGGTTTGAGATGTACCTATCACCGAGAGCCTACCCACCAAGTCTTTACATCTCTGTAAAGCTTCTCTATCCTCTTGTGTATTTTTCTTTAATAGTACATCAAGGGTTTTATTCCTCAACTCTTCAAGGTCAACGTAGGAAGGGTTTACCCTTACGTAGCCAACTAACCTTTCAAGAAGGTACGTATGAAGGAACCCCTCTATTTCCTTTATATCATCCCTATCGCTTCCTATTACCAACTTTTCAAACTTGTACTCTTTCCAAGCTTCCATCAGGGCATCGTTTAGCACTTTGTATAGTCTGTGTTTTTCCTCTGTTAACCTAGTATGAAACCTGTACTCACCAACTCCGTGCTGAATTACGTTAGGTGCGCCCTTCCTCGACGGCATAGAATATCTCATCACTCCTTCCGCACCCTTTAGAGCACTCCCACCGCTGTGAAACTTGTGAGCTCTCGTTGAAAGAGGGTCTAAAAAGTCCTCCACCTCTTCTATCCCCTCCAAACCCATCAGGAAAAGCTTGGCATGTTTTCTGTCCAAAAGAGCTATGGCCACTTTAGCGAATTCTTCGTCTATAGTGGCTATTTCCCTTATCAGGGGCACCACAGAGACCATCAACCTATTTCTGTAAACATAAGGCAACTTTACGACCTCGAAAACACCCTTCTCTTTACAGGAGAATATACCAACACCTCTACAATCCTTCAGATTTTCTGGTTCTGATAAAAAGTCCTCTATGGCTCTAAAATCATCGTCCAAAAGCTTGTAGTCTATCCCAGCTTTTTCCATCGCTGACTTTTGTTCATTCAACAACCTTTTATATACCTTAAGATATTTTCCATCCGCCCTGTCCTCAGGGAACAGCCTAAGATAAAGACTTACCACGTTCTCCTTTTCGGAGTAGAGTTTTTCAAGATTTTTCAGAGTTTTTTCAAACAATCCCATTCAGTCCTCCTTTTTAAAAATCTATTATAAAGCAAGTATTTTAACAGATTCTATTAGCTTGTCAGCCTATTCTGCAATAGAGCCAAGTACCTCTCCTTCTCTTTGTCATCCTCCGAATCCAACAATCCCAAAACCTTCCACTTTTTATCCTTGGAATATGTAAAGTAAATCCTACCACCCCTTGGTTTGAGTTTGAACACATTGCTCATACCTTTCATCGTCTCGAGCCTTTCCGTAGTCTCTCTCATATTCAGTAGCAAAAGCTCCTTTATAAACTCCCTTTTTTTGTCCATAGGCAACCCTATAAACTCTTGGATAAAACCCTTTTCAAACTCAAGATTCTCAAAGGTAAAGTGAAAGAAGTCTGCATAGTGATCCAACCTTGACCTTACTTGATTTCTTAACGTATCCACTTCCATCTTTAGAAGAGAAAGATTTAACTCCCTGCTTTGTAGCTCCTGTCTTAATTGCCTGTTTTGAGCTTCAAGCTCAGCGTTTTTTGTATAGACCTCCTCCAACACCTCCTGAAGGTCTAAGAGTTCCTTGATAAGTTTTTTGCGCTCACTCCTTAACCTACTAACTTCACCCTTATTTTCCTTTTCATTCCTTACCTGCAAGGAATCAATCATCTCAAAAAGCTTTCTGTTAGCATCTATTAAACTGTCGAGTCTTTCCTTGTACTCAATTAGCCTTTTCTCAGATTCTTTGATCTTTTTAAGGAGTTGCTCGTACTCCCTTTTTAGAGTTTCTTTTTCCTTCGCCTCTTCCTCCAACCTTGATAGCTCTAAACTAAGCTTTTCTTTTTCCTTAAGTAATAAATTCGTGTAATCCTCACTTATTTTTATCTTCTCCATCAACTCACTTATTTCCCTTTGGTTTCTCAGAAACTCATCTTCGAGCTTTTCTTTCTCCTCTATAAGCTTCTTAATTCTTTTTTCCGTAGGTGATTCAAAAATCCATATGAGGATCAAAGTGAGAGTCAAAGATGGTATGGTGCTATAGAAAATAGATAGCTCTTTGGTTAAGATCGAAAAAAAGGCTGTCTGGGCTACAAACAGATAAGCCATCCATCCTACTGTGCTTTTTCTCTCTCCAAACAACCAAGATAGAAAAAGAGCAGAGTTGTAAGATGTAAAGAGGATATACTCCCAGTGATTCTTCGGAAAGATGGGTAATTCAAACCACCAAGATAGATGGTAAAGGAGGAAGTTGTAAGAGACGATAAGGAAGATCAGAGTGAGAATATCTTTCATAAGCTAAAATCTAATCTTCGTCAAGTATTGGGGTAGAGTCTTCCAGATAGTAAGGTCTTTCGTAAGAAGAGTAGTAGTAAGGAGTGTAAGCAACAAACTCACCGGCGCAGGTGTCCACACTTTTAAAGGCTGGAACTATTCCCAATTTCATCCTTAGGTTTCTTATTTCCTCTTCTCTTTTGTTCTTTAGCTTTGCTATTTCGTAGTCTGAGAGTCCTATCTCTTTTGCTCGTCTTAACGTCTCTTCGTCTAAGTCAGCATACCTTAAAAACTCCACAAAGTCTACTATCTCTTTGATGTTTGATAGAAACCACCTATCTATCTTGCTGATCTCGTAGACTTCATCTACCTGATAACCCCTTCTGAAGGCTTCCGCTATGCACCATATCCTCTCTGGTGTAGGAACCCTTATACACTTTTTTAGTTCCTCCTCATCCAGCGTCGAGAGCTTATCATCTATGATACTCATTTTATCTATTTCCAGGCTTCTTATAGCTTTTAAGAGAGCTTCTTTGAAGGTCCTCCCTATAGCCATTACCTCTCCCACGGACTTCATCATGGTGCTAAGGGTTCTGTCAGCCTCTGGAAACTTCTGAAAATCAAAACGTGGTATTTTAACCACCACGTAATCTATCGAAGGTTCAAAGGATGCAGGTGTGTGCTTTGTTATGTCGTTTTTAAGCTCATCTAGCGTATAACCTACCGCCAACTTTGCCGCCACCTTGGCTATGGGAAAACCTGTAGCCTTTGATGCAAGAGCGGAGCTTCTTGAGACTCTTGGGTTCATCTCTATAACGTAAAAGTCTCCGTTTTCAGGATTTACGGCAAACTGGATGTTTGAACCCCCTGTATCCACTCCTATCTCCCTGATGATGGCTATGCACGCATCTCTCAGGATTTGGTACTCCTTATCAGTAAGGGTTTGGGCTGGTGCCACAGTTATGGAATCCCCGGTATGCACACCCATCGGATCAAGGTTTTCTATAGAACATACGATTATCACGTTGTCTTTTCCATCTCTTATAACTTCAAATTCGTACTCCTTCCAACCTATGAGAGATTTATCGATGAGAACCTGTTTTATGGGAGAGGCATCCAAAGCCAGCTTTAGCTTTTCCTTAAACTCCTCTACGTTGTAAGCTATAGACCCGCCTGTACCACCCAAAGTAAAGGCTGGTCTTAAAATAGCAGGAAAACCAATATCCTTTATGTGAAGCAGACCCTCTTCAACGGAAGAGACCACCACGCTTTTTGGAACTTTGAGCCCAATCCTTTCCATAGACTTCCTAAATAGGTCCCTATCCTCTCCCTTCTTTATGGCTGTGTAACTGGCACCTATTAACTTAACATCGTACTTGTCAAGAATGCCCTCTTCGTATAGCTTTACCGCAAGGTTGAGAGCGGTTTGTCCTCCAAGTGTGGGAAGAAGGGCATCTGGTCTTTCCCTTTTTATTATCTTTTCCAAAACCTCCACGGTTAACGGTTCTACGTATGTCCTGTCCGCTATCTCTGGGTCTGTCATTATGGTAGCAGGGTTTGAGTTCACTAGTATAACCTTATAACCTTCTTCCTTTAGTGCCTTGCAGGCTTGTGTACCTGAATAATCAAACTCTGCCGCTTGACCTATTACGATGGGACCTGAACCTATGATAAGGATGCTCTTTATGTCATTCCTTCTGGGCATTAAGTTTTTCATTATAAACCAACGGGTGTTATATTAAGTATTCTATGATGGACGTACAAAACACTATAGTTTCTATACCCGCCATAATGATGGCTGTTATACTGCACGAGTACGCTCACGGTTGGATGGCTTACAAGGTAGGCGACGCCACCGCAAAGGAGGAAGGAAGACTTACACTGAACCCTATACCTCACATAGACCCATTGGGCACCATCATATTGCCAGGATTGCTTATACTAATAGGCTCACCCATACTCTTTGGATGGGCAAAACCTGTCCCCATAAACCCAATGCGTTTCAAAGACCTGAGAGTCGGAACTTTTCTTGTCTCTATAGCGGGCATATGTATGAACATAATGCTTGCTACATTTTTCGGCTTGTTTATCAGGCTTGTGGATGCTGGATACCTAGACTTTATGGGCAGTTTTGTTTTGGAGCCTTTACTCATTTTTTCCGCTCAGGCGGTCTTGATAAACCTTGTCCTTGCCTTCTTTAACGCCGTGCCTATCCCACCCTTAGATGGGAGTAGAGCCTTGATGAGCTTTTTCAGCTTAAAGTACTGGGAAGTCTTTTACAGAATAGAAACTTACGGCTTTTTGATAATAACGGTGCTCATATTCACAGGCGTTATAGGAAGGATAATATTTCCCCCTATCAGGTTTTTATACGGTGTGATTACGGGTATGTAAGATGAGGTCATGGAGCTACCTTATACAAGTTAGGGCGGTTGACGATAAAGGTAGACAGGAAGAGGAGTCTGCTCTCTATGTAGTAGCGCTTCCACCTGATGAAGATCTTTTGAGAATAGTAGAAATGGAATGCTACGCAAACCAATACGTTCCTAGGGAAACAGCCATAAGGTACGGGAAAGCCTACGCCGTAGGCACCGATGCAAAGATAGAATCCCCTGAAGATTACGGCCTGATAGGGTACAGGGAAGATATGGACCTTTACATATTTAGGGAAGGACTTAGCTTCGAGGAAGGTTTGGTAAACGTTTACAGGATACTAACAAACGAACTCTCTAAAAGGTTTAATTTCCAATACATATATCCCGTTGTAGATGTGGGCTCTCCGGAAGAGGAGGTGATGCTTAAGTGTCTTAAAAGGTCCATTCAATCAACTTAACTCAGTCCCTTTTCAAAGTCTTCTGGTCTTAAGTTTTCCAACCATTCCTTTAGCTTTTCCTTTTCCTCTTCCTCTTCAGGTTTCGGAACCTTGGATTTTTCCAAAACGTCAGGGTTTACAAAAATGGGAGCACCAGTCCTTATGGCTACGTTGATGGCATCGCTCGGCCTTGAGTCTACAACGATGGTGTTAACCCCCTGAGTTATGTATATCTCCGCATAGTAGGTGCTGTCCCTTAAGTCTGTAATTACTACCTTTTCCACTTTGCCAGACAGGCTTTCTATGATATTTTTCAAAAGCTCGTATGTCATAGGTCTTGGTGGCTCTATTTTTTGCAACTCTCTAACTATGCTGTCCGCTTCAAAAAGCCCTATCCATATGGGAAGTAAAGTTTCCTCATTTTCTTTTGCTTTAAGAACAACTATAGGCATCTGAGATACTGGGTCTAAGGTCACACCATGCACAACCATTTCGATCATCTTACTTCCTCCAAAATCTCACCCACCAAATTATAGGGAGAAGATTCCTTTACTCTTACCCTTACAACCTTTCCAAGAAGGTCTATAGGACCATGTAAAGTAACCCATTTATTACTCCTCGTCCTACCTATTAACTTATTTCCATCTTCGTAGTTTTCAACTAGTACTTCTTGAATACTTCCAAGGTAATTCCTAGCATGCTCTGCCAGTATGCTCTTTTGTAACTCCAACAGTTTACTCATCCTTTGGGTTTTTATTTCATCGCTCACCTGTCCATCCATGGAATAAGCGAGTGTATCAGGTCTAGGAGAGTACTTAAAGGAAAACACCTGCTCAAACTTGACCTTTTTCATAACATCCAAAGTCTCTTCAAAGTCCTCGTCGCTCTCTGTTGGAAAGCCTACTATTATGTCGGTAGAGAAGGTTATACCTTTTTTGTATTCTTTTAGCATCTCTACCTTTTCTAGATACTCCTCTTTTGTGTATCCCCTGTCCATTAGCTTCAGTATCCTGTTAGAACCCGACTGTATGGGTAAATGTATATGCTCGCATACCTTATCTATATCTCCCATGGCTTTTGCTATTCCTTCCGTCAAGTCTTTGGGATGACCCGTTGTAAACCTTATGCGTTCCACACCTTCCACCTCGGCAACCCTGTACAAAAGTTCTTCGAAGGGTATGCCCAAGTCCTGCCCCCAAGCGGTCACGTTTTGCCCAAGAAGATGAATCTCTTTAACACCTTCTTCAGCCAACACCTTTACTTCCTGAAGTATACTTGCCATAGACCTAGACCTTTGTCTTCCCCTGGTAGCTGGAACAACACAATAGGTGCAGTTCTTATCACAACCTTTCATCACAGTCACGTATGCGCAAAAGGCGTTATCCCTTACTGTTGGATAATCCCAAAGCTTGTCCTCGTCCGGTGGTGGATTTTCAAGGATAGCTATTGCTTTGTAGCCTGCTTGCGCCTGCTGGATGATTTCAGGTAGATGGTGCATGTTAAAGCTTGAGAACATGAAGTCTACCATGGGAGCCTTTTGAAGCAGCTGTTCTCCCATCCTCTGAGCCAAACACCCACACACACCTATGAGTGCGTTAGGTTTTCTTTCCTTTATCTTCTTATACTCTCCTAGATGGGAGTAGACCTTTTGGTCTGGTTTTTCCCTGATGGTGCATGTGTTTATGAGTATTATGTCAGCATCCTGCCATTCTTGTGCAGGTTCATAGCCTAAGGTTTTTAGGATACCCTTTATCCTTTCCGAATCGTTGAAGTTCATCTGGCATCCAAAGGTCTTTATGTAGTACTTCATAGGTTAATAATTTACTCCAATTCAAAGAATAGGACGGCTTTGTATGGCATAACTATCTGACAACCCAACCTGCTTCGCAAAATTTCTTGCTTGCACCCCATTCTCATTCACATACACTGACACTATCTCATCCACACCAGATGAGTTAGCTACTAAATGCAAAGGCTCTGCAGTTTTGGCCAACCAAGGATTATTACCCTAACAGTAGCTATGTGAGCAATTTAGGATAGGTCAAAGATCACCATCTTTATTTCCGTGTAGTCCTCCACTGCAAAGCGTGGACCTTCTCTACCAATACCAGAATCCTTGACACCACCGTAAGGCATGTGGTCTGCTCTAAAGTTGGGACCCTCGTTTATGAGAACACCACCTGCTTCTATACCCTTTATAAATTTCCATGCGGTTTGTATATCTTTGGTGAAAATACCTACCTGAAGCCCGTACTCGGATTCGTTGACCATGCTTATGGCTTCTTCTACCTCCTTGTATGGATTCACCACCACCACAGGAGCAAAGGCTTCTTCTCTGAAGAGTTTCGCATCCACTGGTACCAAAGACACTATCGTGGGCTTAAAGAGGGAAGAACGGGCATCAACAAGTGTGCCTCCTGTTATCACCTGGGCTCCTTTTTGAAGAGCTTCATCTATCCATTCCTGAATCCTTATAGCCTCCGAGACCGCTATCATAGGACCAACATCTGTAGTCTCTTCCATAGGGTCTCCTACCTTAATGCTTTCAACTCTCTCCTTAAGTTTTTCCAAAAATGTATCGAAAAGATCCTGGTGTACAAAAACGCGTTGGACAGATATACAAACTTGCCCCGCTATTGCAAAACCACCGGCAATAACCTTACTTACCGCTTTATCCAGATCACCATCCTTGTGGAGAACCACCGCAGAGTTAGAACCGAGCTCTAAGACGACCCTCTTTATTCCCGCTTGTCTAGTTATTATTTCACCTATCTTTTTACTGCCAGTAAAGGATACTACCCTTACCTTTGGATGTGTGGTTATGGCTTTTCCTACATCACCATAGCCTGGCAATATAGAAAGTGCCCTAGGTGGTAGACCGGCCTCTAAGAGTACTTCACCCAGCATCAGGGGTGTTAAAGGTGTCCTTTCCGACGGCTTTAGTATGACCGCGTTTCCGCAAGCTAAAGCGGGTGCCACCTTGTGCATGGATAGGTTTAGCGGAAAGTTAAAGGGTGTTATGGCGGAGACTATACCTACAGGTTGGCGTATATAAAAGCCCACTTTACCTACGCCGTTGGGATGAGCGTCTATGGGTATAACCTCACCTCCTACTCTCTTGGCTTCTTCTGCGGAGAATATCAAGGTTTGTATGGCTCTTTGCACCTCAGTGCGCGCTTCCCTTATAGTCTTACCAACTTCAAGCACGAGCGTCCTGGCAAACTCTTCGGCCCTCTCTTTTAGTATCTGGCTAGCTCTCATGAGTATCTGGTAGCGTTCGTAGGCTGTCAGACTGGAGATCTCCTTAAAACCCTCCTGTGCCCTCTGAATTGCCATCTCTACGTCCTTTTCATCTGCTTTGCTGACCCTACCTATGACCTCCTGAGTGTAGGGATATATGACCTCTATCTTTTCTTCCTTATTTACCCACTCTCCGCCTATTAATATCCCTTTTTCCACCATGCTTAAAATTATATTGTCTAGTTTTAGGGTACAAAACGTAGCGATTGTCTATGTAAAACTTGGACAATACGATAAAGCAGAATAACATTCCCCTTGCGAGGGAATACTACAAAAAGGCTCAGATTGCTTTGAAAAAACTTATCTCATACCTGCCTAAGAGCTGGAAAGAGTATAACCTCCCTTATAGAGTCGACGTTTGTGAGTATCATGACAAGTCTGTCTATGCCTATACCTTCTCCTGCGGTTGGTGGCATGCCGTACTCAAGGGCTCTTATAAAGTCCTCGTCCATCTGCATAGCCTCTTCGTCTCCCATCTCCTTTTCTTTTAGTTGAGCCATAAAGCGCTCTTTCTGCTCTATTGGGTCGTTAAGCTCCGAGTAGGCGTTGGCTATCTCCTTGCCTGTCACAAAGAGCTCAAACCTTTCTACCAGATCTGGATCCTCCCGGTGAGATTTTGCAAGGGGGGAAAGAAGTTTTGGAAAGTCTACTACAAACACAGGTCCCCAGAGGTCATCCTCTACCAGAAGGTCAAACACCTTGTCTAAAAGCCTTGCATGCGTGAGGGTTTCTACCTTAGGAACACCTACGTCTTTAGCCAGCTTTCTAAGTCCTTCCACATCCCTTAGGAAAAAGTCCTTATCCTTGCCGGTTTTTTCCTTAAGCAGATCGAAGTATCTGGCTACCTTTATGGGTGGGCTAAAGTCCAACTCCTTACCTTTATAGGTTATTTTTAAAGTGCCTAAAGTGTTCTGGAGAAGATAGACAAGAAGCTCCTGAGTAAACTGCATAAGGTCTGTGTAGTCCCAGTTTGCTACATAAAACTCCACCATCGTAAACTCGGGGTTGTGTGTTGTGTCCACCCCCTCGTTACGAAAATTCTTTCCAATCTCGTAAACCCTATCAAAACCGCCCACGATCAGGCGCTTAAGGTAAAGCTCTGGTGCTATCCTAAGATAAAGATTCTGCTCCAAGTAGTTGTGATATGTTATGAAAGGTTTAGCGTTTGCCCCTGACGCTATGGGTTGTAGGATTGGGGTTTCTACCTCTAAAAAACCCCTCTCATCAAAGAACCTTCTCATAAGGGAGATCAGTCTACTTCTTAATACGAAGATCCTTCGAGCTTCTTCGTTGGCTATCAAATCTAAGTACCTTTGCCTATAGCGCACCTCTACGTCGGTCAGCCCGTGCCACTTTTCAGGAAGTGGATGCAAACACTTAGAGAGTATCTGAAAATCTCTAACCTCTATCGTCAACTCTCCCGTGTTAGTTCTAAACAAATTACCCTTCACACCGAGGATGTCTCCTAAGTCTACGTAATCCTCGAAGAATCTAAACTTTTCATCACCAATTACGTCTTTTTTGATGTATATCTGAATTTTACCTGTATAGTCCTGTATGTGTCCAAATATGGCTTTTCCCATAGAGCGAAGAGCGGAAAGCCTTCCCGATATACTTACCTCCATACCGTTGGGGTCAAGGTCGTACTCCTTCTTTGTCTCCTTTATGGTTGTATCTTCAGTGTCAGAAAGTTCTGCGGACATGAGGGCTAATTTGCCCTCGTACCTCCCAAGTTTTCCCCTTAAGGTGTAGACTTGACCAATTTCTAATATCTCCTTTGTTATTACCACTATCTCAGTTCCGTCTTCGTCGCTCAAACGCACAAAGTAACCATCTTCCAAGTTGGAAACTCTCTTTACCTTACCCCTTAAACTACGTACCTTAGCGTCTGGATCCTTTTCAAAAAGCTTTCTAACTTCTTCAACTCTATGGGACGTGGGATACCTGTAAGGATACGGGTTAGTTATCTCCCTGAGAGCTTGTAGTTTTTCAAGTCTCGACTTTTCCATACTCAAACCTCACTTAGAAGTTTTAGTACATTTTCTATCTTCTCCCTCTCTTGTCCGAGCTCCTCGTATATTCTCTGGGTTTTTTCTACCTCTTCATGGGGAGCTTTCTTTAGAAAACCTTCGTTGGAGAGCTTTTTGCCAAAGACTTCCAAGTCGGAGGTGACTTTTTCTAACCTTTTCCTGTAAGAGGATAGGAGTTCCTGCACCTCTATCCCTTCGCTGATGGGAATGAAGAACTCAAAGTCTTTGCTAAAGCCTGCAACGGTGTCTGGCGGTCTGCTTCCTACTCTCTCCAACTGCGTTACCTTTGCTAAAGCCAAGATATGATGACCCATTTCCTCTACTACCTTTTCGGACTCTTGCGCCCTGTAGTAGAGCTTTATCCTCCTGCTTGGCTCTATGTTCAGGTCGTTCCTTAAAGCCCTTATAGCAGTTACTATCTCCTTTAGCCTTTCTACGATACGTTTTTGTTCTGGGTATATTTCCTGCGGATTTGGCTGAGGATAGTCAACAAGTGAAATGCTTTCCCTGTGTGCTGTGGGAAGGTTTAACCAGAGCTCTTCGGTGATGTAGGGCATAAAGGGGTGTAAAAGTCTAAGTGTTTTTTCAAAAACGTAAAGCAAGGTAGACTGTGCGGTTATCCTTTCAGACTTTATGCGTAATTCTTCTTTTTGTCTTTCTTCTTCACTTAGACCTTCTGCAGCCTTTGCGTACAGCCTAAGTTTGGACATCTCTATGTACCAGTCGCAAAACTCGTTCCATATAAAGTCGTAAAGAGCCTGAGAAGCTTCGGAAAAATCGTATCTACTTAGAGCATCGTTCACTTTTTGAACGGTCTCGTTTAGGAGCGTTATTATCCAAAGGTCTTCTGTTGCAGGAGGAGCCCCATACGGCATATTACTAAGGAGGTCATCGTCTAAGTTCATCAGTATAAACCTTCCTGCGTTCCAGAGCTTGTTGGCAAAGTGTTTGTATCCTTCAAAGCGTTTCTCAGAGAGCCTTATATCCCTTCCCTGCTGTGTAAGTATTGCCAGTGTAAACCTAAGGGCATCCGCACCATACTTTTCTATTATGTCAAGGGGGTCTATCACGTTTCCCTTCGTTTTGGACATTTTCTGTCCCTTTTCATCCCTAATTAGAGCATGTATGTACACATCCTTGAAGGGAACATCTCCCATAAGGTACGTGCCCATCATCACCATACGAGCAACCCAGAAAAAGATGATGTCAAAGCCGGTTACCAAAAGGTCTGTAGGGTATAAAGTTCTTAACTCCTCCGTATTTTCAGGCCATCCAAAGACTCCAAAGGGCCATAGGGCGGAGGAAAACCACGTGTCTAAAACATCGGTCTCTTGTTCCAAGTTCTCAGAACCGCAGGACTTACACCTTAGCACAAAGGTATACCTTCCGGTCCCTTTATCGTACCTGTAGCGTGCCTTTTTCTCAGTGAGGATAGCCATGGGGTTTAGGTCTTGAGTGAAAAAGAGCCTTAGTGAGTTAGCGTCTACGTCCGTAGAGTGGTACTTGTGAAAGGCAAACCTTTTGTAAAACTCCAAGACGCTCATCTGGGGATGAACAAAGGAAAGAGCCTTTAACGCCTGCTCTACCTCTTCTGGGGTGAAGCTCTTGTCTATCTTCCCATCCGCTATGAGGTTAAAGATGAGCTTATCGTAAACCCTGTCAAAGTCGTCGTCGGTGAACACGTTTTCGTGCCCGCAGTCCTTACAGTACCAAACAGGTATCCTATGCCCCCACCAGATTTGACGAGATATACACCAGTCCCTTAAGTTTTCTATCCACTGAAGATACACCTTTTTCCAGTTTTCTGGTATGAATTTGATCTTACCTTCTTGGACTACATCGTAAGCCCTTTTCTTTATCCTCCCGTCAGAGACTTTTACAAACCACTGTTTTAAAACCATGGGCTCTAAGACCGTTTTGCACCTGTAGCACTTGCCCACGGCATGAACATGTTCCTCCACCTTTTCCAAAAGCCCAAGCCTTTCAAGCTCCTCTACTATTAGTTTTCTTGCGGTGTATCTGTCTAGACCACTGAACCTTCCACCGTTTTTGTTAATGTTTCCATACTCGTCCATTACGCAAACCGCTTTCAGATTGTGTCTTTTGCCTATTTCAAAGTCGTTAAAGTCGTGTGCAGGAGTGATCTTTACCGCTCCAGTACCAAACTCGGGCTTTACAGACTCGTCCGCTACTATCGGTATTTCTGGGCTTACCTCCTCACCGTCCAAGCTATCCCTTGTCCATTCAACAAGGGGAAGCTTTACCTTTTTACCTACGAGATGCTTGTACCTTTCGTCGTTGGGATTTACCGCCACCGCGGTGTCTCCCAGCATGGTCTCAGGTCTTGTAGTAGCCACCGTTATGTATCCGCTTCCGTCTGCTAGAGGATACTTAATGTACCAGAGTTTTCCCTTTTCTTCTTCATGTTCCACTTCCAGATCCGACAGGGCGGTCAAGTCCCTTGGACACCAGTTTACGATGTACTCTCCCCTGTAGATAAGACCGTCATCGTAAAGCTTTCTAAAAGCCTGCCTGACCGCCCTTGAAAAGCCTTCATCCAACGTAAAGCGCTCCCTCTTCCAGTCTACGCTTACACCCAGCTTTTCAAGCTGTGTCCTTATGGAGTTCCTAGACTGAGGAACCCACTCCCATACCTTTTTTAGAAACTCTTCCCTACCTAACTCTATCCTGTTTAGTCCCTTCTCTTGGAGCTGTTTATCCACTACGTACTGCGTTGCTATGCCCGCATGGTCAAATCCAGGCACCCAAACAACACTTTTTCCAAGCATCCTCTGCCATCTACAGATTATGTCTTGCAGAGTAGCGTTTAGTGCATGCCCCATGTGCAAAGAGCCAGTCACGTTGGGCGGTGGTATAACCACGGAAAATTTGTCCTTTGGTTTATCCACGTGGTAAAGAAGATTCTCAATCCATCTTTTGGAGTGTCTCGATTCTACAAGCTTGTGGTCGTAAACACCTATGTCTTTCATGAGATATCTATTATATAAGGTATCGACAAAGGTATGAGAAGTCTGCATCTGATTGCCAAAGTAGCACTTGTATCTTAGAATATGTATTTAAAAGGAGGTAAAAATATGGAGGGTGTGTTTGAAAACTTGCCAGAGGATTGCAAGAATTGCAACGATGATAAAAGTCTAGGTTTCGAGATAACTATGGCTTTCCAACCTATAGTGAACGTTGTTGATGGAAAAATCTTTGCTTACGAAGCCTTAGTGCGTGGTTCAGAGGGAGAGAGTGCAGGGTGGGTACTTTCTAAAATAAACGAAGGAAACATGCACGTCTTCGATCAAGTTTGCAGAGTCAAAGCTGTAGAGCTTGCATCAAAACTCGGTTTACATCACATTCCTGACTGTAGGTTAAGCATAAACTTTTTGGCTACTGCGGTGTACCAACCAGAGAAATGCATAAGATCCACGCTACAGGCATGTAAAATCTATAACTTTCCACCTGAGCGATTGATATTTGAAGTATCCGAAAGGGAAAAGGCCAAAAATCCTGCCCATTTAATTGAGATATTCAACTACTATAGAAACTTGGGATTTTTAACTGGAATTGATGACTTTGGAGCTGGCTACTCTGGCTTGGATTTTTTTATAGACTTTAAGCCAGATATTATAAAGTTGGACATGCATATAATACGCAACATAGATAAAGATAAAGTCAGACAATCCATAGCATCGTCCTTGTCAAACGTTTGCAATTCCTTAGGTATCATGATCATAGCGGAAGGGGTGGAAACCGAGGCGGAAAAGGATGTTTTAGTGGATATGGGCATAGTTTACCAGCAGGGATATCTAATAGCTAAACCGGAGATAGAAAGCTTGCCCCTTTCTAAAAACTATCTAAGATAACACTCTTCTACATAACCTCGTATAAGCTCTACTAAAACCTCAAACTCCTCATCTGTATAGGTGTCTGCCTTTTTCAAAATCTGGATCTAGTGTATTTTGAGGGATGAACCTCTGTAAGTAATACCTCCTTGCACCCTTTATCATATTCCCAATTTTTAGGATGTCATCAAAGGTTAAGAGTTCTTTAACGATGGTAGTTCTGAACTCGTAGTCTACACATGAGTTCATGATGATAGCTATACTTTCCTTTATGTCTTCCACATTAACTTTTGCCCTTGTTACCTCGCCGTACTTTTCGATGGGTGCCTTGACATCCATAGCCACGTAGTTAACGAATCCATCATCCAAAAGCCTCTTTATAACCTCGGGTCTACTCCCATTCGTGTCTAGCTTTACGCTAAAACCCATGTTTTTAACTTCTCTTATAAAATTCTCCAAACCCTCTTGTAGGGTTGGCTCTCCACCTGTTATGACAACGCCATCAAGAAGACCTTCTCTACTCCTTAAGAAACTAAAAACCTCATCGTTGGATATCGGTTCTTTAAACCTTTCAGGTAGCACAAGGTCCACGTTGTAGCAATATGGGCATCTGAAATTGCACCCTTGAGTGAACACGATGCAAGCCACCTTACCTGGAAAATCAAGCAGAGTAAATCTTTGAAGAGCACCAACTTTAAACATACAATAAGGATTTTTCCTGGAAGTAATTAACTCATAATCTCTTATCATGAGATCTTATCCTTATTAAAGGTTTTTCTCAGTTTGAACTCCTCCCTTTTACCTTCGTTCCATTGGGATACAGGTCTTAAATACCCTACAACCCTTGAGTAAACCTCCGTTTCATTTCCACAAACAGGGCATACGGGTACTTCCCACTTCAAATATCCGTGATTGGGACAGATACTAAAAGTTGGTGTTATGGTGAAATAAGGTATCCTAGAACTTTCACATACCTTCTTTATAAACCTTTTTAATGCTTCTGTATCATCGATCTTCTCACCTATAAAAAAGTGCAATACTGTGCCACCGGTATACCTTAACTGGAACTCTTCCTGAATTTCTATGGCCAAAAATGGGTCATCTGTGTAATCCACGGGCAGATGTGTAGAGTTGGTATAAAAGTGCTCCCCCATACCTGCTGTGATTATAGAAGGATATTTTTCTTTGTCTATCCTTGCCAGACGGTAGCTGGCTGACTCAGCAGGAGAAGCTTCAAGGTTGTAATTGTTGCCAGTCTCCTTCTGAAACTCTGCTATCTGTACCCTCATAAAATCCAAAACCCTTATGGTAAATTCCCTACAAGGTTTGGAATATATAGGTTCTCCAAATAGGTTCAGACATGCTTCGTTCATTCCAACAATACCTATCGTTGAAAAATGATTCTTGAAGTACTCGCCAAATCTCTCCCCTACATCCCTAAGGTAGAACTTGGAATAGGGATACAGTCCCTTATCCATCATATGTTCTAGAAAAGCTCTCTTTACCTCCAAAGCATCCTTAGCAATCTCCATAAGTCTTTTCAATCTTTGTAAAAATTCATCCTCACTTTTTGATAGGTAGCCTATGCGTGGCATATTTATGGTGATGACGCCTATGGATCCCGTTTTAGGGTGAGAGGCAAAATAACCCCCTCTTTTTTCTAGCTTGCTAACATCTAACCTGAGCCTACAGCACATACTCCTGACATCTTCTGGACTCAAGTGGGAGTTTATAAAGTTGGCAAAGTAGGGTATGCCATACTTAGCTGTAATTTTCCAGAGTCCTTCGTAGTTGGGATTATCCCAGTCAAAGTCTCTCGTTATATTGTAAGTAGGTATGGGGAAGGTAAAAACACGACCGTTGGCATCACCTTCGAGCATAATCTCAAAGAAAGCTCTGTTGATTAAATCCATTTCCTCTTGAAACTCTCCATACACTGCGTCCAAAAGCTTCCCACCTATAACTACAGACTGGTCTCTGTAAATGGGTGAGACCTTCAAATCAAAGGTAAGATTTGTAAAGGGTGCTTGGAAACCTGTTCTAGTGGGGATGTTCAGGTTGTAAACAAACTCCTGTATAGCCTGTTTTACATCCCTGTAATCCAGACCATCGTATCTAACAAAAGGTGCCAAAAGGGTATCAAAACTGGAAAAAGCTTGGGCTCCTGCAAACTCACCTTGTAGGGTGTAGAAAAAGTTTACTATTTGCCCAAGGGCGGAAGTTAGATGCTTTGGAGGGGAACTCTCTACCTTTCCGGGAACTCCTCTAAATCCCGTTGTTAGGAGCTCCCAGAGATCCCAACCTGCACAGTAAGGACCAAGAACTTGCAGATCGTGTATGTGAAAATCTCCATCCAAATGGGCTTTCGCCACATGGTAGGGGTAGACTTTGTTTAACCAATACTCCCTTATGGTTTTGGAAACCACGTAAAAGTTAAGACCCTGTAAAGAATAGGTCATATTACTGTTTTCTCTAACTTCCCAATCTTTAGCTTCTAGATAGTTATCAACCTCCCCCAGAATGTCCATGACTTAAAATTTAATCACCAGATCGGCCTTATTGCATAAACCACAAAAGCATCTCTCAAAAAGCCTTATCCAACTTAACTACAAAGCTCCCTGTCCGTTCTCTGATGGAGAAATTACCATCTTCCTCCCACATGTTTAAGAAGTTCACGATTAATGTACCTTAATCTATCGCTGCACGTTTGTTTACACTACATAGGAAAGCCATCATAAACAACAAGCGGATTGTAATCAAGAGTATGAGCCTTTGACATAGCTTCTATACACTCAACTTTTATAATAGAATTAGAAAAAGATTCACCCACCCTTATAGGTGGGCTTCTTTCAACAAGAAGAACAAGACGCTTTTGCTTCTTTTGCCTTTTTGGCGGTTTCTGGGTCGTAAGCCTTTCCTTGCCATAGCAGTTTGTAAACCACTTCGTAAGTGCTTTCAGCCAACTGAGTTAGTTCCTTGAAAAGCTCATTAAAGCGCTGGCTTCTGTGGGACTCTTCGTGATCCTCTAAGGATCTCCAAAAGGTTATGATTAAAACTTCCCTGTCCTTCAGTGGGTGTTCTGTAGTCTTTCCAGCAGTAGAACCCTCAAGGGAGACACCTCCTGTGTTTTGAACCACAAAACCGCCGAAGAATCCAGTATCAGAATGGTATGTCTTCACGTGTTCGCATAGGTAAGCTACTCTTTCTGCCACATCATCCAGCGTCACACCATCTTTTAGAACCACGTAGTTTATGTTCATTATGGCATCCTCTGGCACATCCACTATAACGTTTCCACCAAACATCTCTAACACCTCCTTGAAAAGTTAAGGATATTAGAATATCCTAAATTGTGTATGAGATGTATCACACGGCGGTACTATCGTGAGCCATATCACATACTCAAGGCTTTCTTTAGTAGAGCAATTTCGTCATCTCTTAGATATCTCCACTTTCCGGGCGGGAGCTTACCAAGCCTTATAGGACCTATTGAAACTCTCTTTAGCTTTAGCACCTTATGACCAAAGTAAGCCAAAAATCTTTTGACTATGTGCTTTCTACCCTCGTGAAAAATTATTTCTACAAGAGTGTTTTCTCCCTCGTACCTGATTATCTTTACGTCGTCAGGTTTGGCAAAACCGTCTTCAAGGTTAGCTCCCCTTTTCATGTCCTGCAAAACCCTTTGAGAAACCTTGCCGCTCACCAAGGCATGATAGGTCTTTGGTAGTTTATACCTAGGATGCATTATCCTGTTTGCAAGCTCTCCGTCGTTGGTTAGTATCAACAAACCCTCAGCATTGTAGTCTAGCCTGCCAGCTGGAAAAACCCTAGTAGGTACGTCTTTTAAAAGCTCAGATATTGTCTTTTTTCCTTTTTTGTCTTCGCCTATGGCGGTAAGGTAGCAACAGGGCTTGTTCAAAATCAAGTAAATATACGGCTTAGGCTTTATAACCTTATTGTTTACTTCTACAACATCCTTTTTTGGGTCAACCTTCCAGCCTAATTCTTTCACTACCAGACCGTTTACCTTTACCTTACCATCGAGAATCAACTGATCTGCCTTTCTCCTCGATGTTACACCACACATTGAAATGTATTTGTTGAGTCTTACCAGTACCTTTCCTCCTTCCAAGGTTCTCCCCTCATATGGTAGCCCCTCTGTTCCCAAAAACCTGGCATGTCCCTTTCCATAAACTCTACTCCGCATACATACTTGGCACTTTTCCACGCGTAAAGCTGTGGAACTACGAGTCTGATAGGATAGCCATGTCTTCTTGGCAAAACTTGTCCGTTCATCTTGTAAGCTAAGATACTGTCCTCTGCCAAGAAGTACTCTATGGGTAGGTTTGTAGTATATCCTTCAAGACAGTGAATCATTACAAACTTGGCACTACTCTTAGGTTTTACCAACTTGGCTATCTCTATAGTCTGCACACCTTCCCAGAGGATATCCTTTACACTCCAGCGCGTCACGCAGTGGAAATCCGCTATAAGCTTAACCACAGGCATCTTTAGAATATCCTCGTAGGTAAGCTCTAAAGGGGTTTCTACTTCTCCCCAAACCCTGAGCTTGTAACTGTTTAGGTCAACGGCAGGAAGTTCATCTACGATGTCGTAAGGTATAGGCGCGCTTATCCACCTTTGACCAGGTGGTAGTCTATCCTCTCTCAGATTTATCTTACTGATTATCTCCTTCATGTTTTATAAGTTAGCCTCTACGATTAACCTTTCCCTGTCTATTGTCAGTACATCCCTTCCCAATACCTTGTTGCATACCCATACGTTGCTCTCAAGGTGAGGTGTAATCATAGGAACCTTTATGCGACCACCGTAAAGGGCAAGCCAAGGCACCAGATGGTCTGCGGTATGTCTATCCACAACAGCACCGCTCTTTATGTCCTCTAAGAGCTTTGTGGCGCACTCAGAGCCTACAGTCTCTGCGGGCTTTCCCTTCTGTCCTAAATTGTCCGCTCCTATTACGTTCCCCATGCTGTCTATAGCCCATATGGTTATACTCGTGCCTACCGATGCGGAATTGGAGTACTCCCTAAAGTACTCCACCTCTTCTATTCCTTCCTTTTTAAAAACCTCTAAAGCACCCTGTGCTTGCCTTTCTGCTACCTTCCTTTCTCTTAGAGAAGTATGTGCTACGGAATGTATGAATATCTTTTGTATGTATCCTTGCTTTTCCTTCCACAGGTTTAAACCCTTTGGCTTGCACTCACAAGAAAGGACTACATGACCTCCACCCATTGGATAGTAGCCCCGCCTAAGGACATCCACCTTTATATGAGAGCAGAGCTTTCTTATGTATGGCAGGTATACAAACCTGACCCAGTCTATGGTAGGCGACATGGGAACTTCTGTACCGCCAAAAACCTCGAGCTTAACCCTCCCAGCATAGATAGAAACAGGTAGGATGGTTTGAAGGAACAAGCTGATTGAACCCGCGCTTTTGAAGTCTACAGAGTACTCTCCTCCCTTTAAGTTTGCTGGAGAGTAAAAGATTTCTGTAGATCCCAGCTCATCACCCTCTACCTTCGCCCCAGCCATCTTCTTCAAAAGCTTGATGATATGCAGGTGTTGACGCTTTAACCCGGGATTTTCCCTTTTTATCCTCACGTTGTAGACTCTCACGGGGATTTTTAAAATTGTGCTAAGAAAAAGGGCAGTTCTAAGGATCTGTCCACCTCCTTCTCCGTACGAGCCATCAATTTCCACAAGCTCTTTCATCCCCTTTCTAAGATCTCTACGTATGCTTTTATACCATCCTCCAAACTGTAAAGTGGTTCATAACCAAGAAACTTCTTAATCTTAGTTAGCTCTGCCTCCGTGTGTTTTTGGTAGAAATCATAGGGACAATCGAAGTAATCTGGTTCTAAGGAGGTGCCTAAGAGCTCGTTTAGAATACCTACTATGTCGTTAAAAGAACGCGCCTTTCCGCTTCCCACGTTAAACACCCCTGAGACGTCCTTTTCAAGAGCCAAAAGGTTAGCTCTTACCACGTCCTCTATGTAGACAAAGTCCCTCTTTTGTTCCCCCCATTTAAAAAGCCTAGGTCTTTTGCCCGCTTTCATCTGTTTGTAGAGTTGATAAATCATACTGGCTGTTTTACCCTTGTACTGTTCACCTTGTCCATAGACGTTAAAATACCTAAACCCAACTACCTTTAGCTTTGGATGCTCTTGGATAAAGTTATAGGCTATGTAATCCATGGCAAGCTTGGAAAAACCGTAGATGTTTTCGGGTACGAGTCCTTCATCCTCCATCATAGGAGGTTTAGAGTTTCCGTAAACGCCCGCAGATGACGCGTATATGACCTTAGCTTTCCACTTTAAAGCGCACTCTAAAAGGTTTCTAAAGCTGTTTGTGTTGGTCTCTATCATCAGCTTTTGGTCCTTAACAGTCGTATCCGTTATAGCGGCTTGATGAAAGACTACATCAAATTGAAACTTGTTCATCAAGTACTCCCAAAGTCCTCCATCCCTTATATCCCCTGATAAAACCTCTCCCTTAAAACCTATCAGGTTTTTAAAGTGCCCTGAAGAAAAATCATCAAGCACCAGTATCTTTGAGTTTGGGTAATTTTTCTCCAAAGCCTTGGCTATGTTGCTACCTATAAAACCCGCTCCGCCAGTGATGAGTATCCTCATTTTTTCTTCTTCTTATCCCTCTTTGAAGGCTTAGGTTTTTCCTTGAGTATCATCTTTTTTATGATGTAGTTCTGTACTATGTTGATAACGTTGCTGAATGTCCAGTAAAGGACAAGGCCGGCGGGAAAACTGGCAAAGAGAAAGGTAAAGGCTATGGCGGATACGTACATTATCAAGTTCTGGCTCTTATCTGGATTGGGAGTAATAAACTGCTGTAGTATCATAGTAGCTCCCATGAGGATGGGTAACACGTAGTAAGGATCCTTTTGTGAAAGGCTTGTTACCCACAGAAAAGAAGCAAGCTGAAGGTCAGCGGTTATGGTAAGAACTTTGTATAAGGCGAAGAATATGGGAATCTGTAAGAGAATAGGCAAGCATCCAGACATAGGATTAAAGCCTACTTCAGAGTACAACTTCATCATCTCTTCTTGCATCTTCACGGGATCGTCTTTATACTTTTCCTTCAGCTGTTGAATCTTGGGAGCTATTTCAGAAAGGCGTGCCATCGATACGGTACTTTTGTAAGTAAGGGGAAAGGTTAGGATCCTGACTATAAGCGTCAAAGCCAAGATGGAAAAGGTCCATGAACCAAGATGTTCGTATATCCAGTACATAAAGATAAAGAGGGGCTTGACAAATATCTTCAGCGTTCCGTAATCTATGACGTCATCAAGACCTAAATCTTTGAGTCTTGAGTACTCTTTGGAACCCGCGTAGAAGATTAAAGGATTAGAGGATTTAACCAACGTAACAGTATCATCCCCCTCTAACCTGTAGATGACAAGACTCTTTATATCTCCAGAAAATCCCTTGAAGTAGTACCTACTCTCTTCACCCGCAAAGCTTATATTTCCATCGACAAACTCTTTCCCCTTTACATCCTCTATGTCATACCTTACTACGGATCCGTTTATTTTAAAAATGGGACCCTCATGGGTAAAGAAAGAATCCTCTTTTACACGGACACCTGTAGAGACGTAAAGGCTTACGGGACTTTCTATTCCAAGTTCAAAATAATTTCCTTTATAGGTTATTTTTTTAACGACCTTTAGCCCCTCGTCTTCTAGGATCATTGTTATGGAATCACCATCTTTTAAAACTCTGTAAGTGGAAAAGTTTAATTTGGCATCTATCTCAGGATTACCACTGTATATTTCCAAAGGGTACAAGTTTAGTTTCCTTTCCACATCTGTAATGAGTTCCTTGTTGTACTCTTTGTCCACTAAGCTTACTACTCTTCCACCTTCCTCGGCTATCCTAATTCTAAAGTTTGGAAAATCGAATGTGTGCACATTCTGAGGTTTGTAAGACTCTCTTGATGTGCCAAGCATCAAAGAAGGTACGCTTTCTGGATCTTCCCCTTTTGTTTCTTTAACTTGCTCCTTCTGGGCTTCTCCCTTTCCAACAAAGTAAAAAAAGTAGATCTGATAGCCGGTGAACATCAAAAACAGCAAAACCGCAAGTATGAAGATTCTCCTTACGTCTAACTCTTGTTTATCCATCAGGGATAGTCTATACCTCCCTTTGAGAGTGGATTACACCTGAGCAACCTCCACACAGCCTTCATCAAACCCTTTAAAACACCATGCTTTTGGACAGCCATGAGGGCGTAGTTGGAACACGTGGGATAATACCTACAAGAAGGTGGATAAAGCGGAGATACGAACATTTGCCAAAACCTCAAAAAACCCAAGACCACTTTCCTAATCAAGGTGTTAATCTCTTTCTACCCTTCTGTCTTCTTCTCTTGATTATATTCCTTCCACTTTTGGTAGACATACGAGCTAAAAAGCCACTTTTACGCTTTCTTTTGAGGTTCGACAAATGGGTTATGTTTCTCTGGGTAGCCATAAACTCACCTCCATTTAAAGGGGGGAGTACCCCCGAGGATCACTTGACAAACAGAAGTATTATAGCAACAAGTAAAGCATAGAGGGCAAGCGTTTCTATAAAAGCAAGACCTATAAACATCAAAGTCTGAAGCCTACCACCCACGGTTGGGTTTCTGGCAACGCCCTCTTGAGTACCCCTAAGAACAGAACCCATTCCTATACCCGTTCCCAAAGCTGCCAATCCTATGGCAAGTCCAGCACCTAGATACATAAGACCCTGCTTGAGAGTTTCACCGCCTTGAGCTGGTTCCTGAGCCATCGCAACTCCAGTCAACGCAAGTAAGCTTAGAGCTTGCAGTACCCTCTTCATATTATCAAACCTCCTTTATAAGATTTTTTCCTTAATGCTCTTCATGTACCACAGCACCAGTAAGGTAAACCACAGAAAGTATCATAAATATGTAAGCCTGAATAAAAACCGCCAAAAACTTTATAGCGACTATGAACAACAGAAACACAGGAGAAATCGCCATGGTGAAGGGGTTTTTCACGACGAGACCAACAAGTACCACAAGGAGCATAGCTCCGCCTTTCATGTTGGCAAAAAGCCTTAAGGTAAGTGTAATGGGTCTTGCAAGATGTGATATGATCTCTATTACAAAAAATACTGGAGCTAAGTAGGGATTTGGTCCCATAAAGTGCTTAAGATATCCCAAGCCATGCAGTCTAAAGCCTTCCAAGTTGTAGATTACGAAAACAGCCAAAGCTAAGGCTAAGTTGGTGTTTACGTTTGCAGTTGGTGCTTCAAGGCCAGGAACCATCCCCAAAAGGTTAGAAAAAAACACAAAAAGCCCTATAGCGGATATGAGAGGTGCGTACCTTAGCCCTTCATGTCCCATATTCTCTGTTATCATACTCCTTACAAATCTTACGTATCCCTCCCATAACGCTTGAAACTTGGTAGGTCTTATTGACGGCTTACCAGCTAGCAGGATAAGGATTGAAGATATAACCATCGCCAAGATTCCATAGTAGACGTGTATTAAGCTTATCTGTTCCATGATTTTTTATTATACCATAACACGAGTAAAGCCTTTAGAATTTAAACATGGGAGGTGTGCTATGATTAAGTTCGTCAGGTTATTTATCCTGGTTTGCTTTGTATTGAGCTTTGCTCATGCTGGTGAGAAGGATAGTCATGGAATATTCTTAGAGCTTACAGCGGAAGAATGGGTAAAGGTAGAGAAACCAAGGTTAGCCATAGCTATAGACATAGCAGGGAAAGAAGAGGACGTGGCAAGGATGAGAGGGGGCGTTTTGGAGACTCTGAAAAAGATATCCCAAGAGGAGTGGTTCATAACTCACTACAGTGTGTTTCAAGACCCCTCGGGACTCATAAGGCTAAACTTGGTAGCGGAGTCAAGGGTGCTGGAAAAGGACATATACGGATTGCATGAGAAGGTAAGGGCACTCTCTAAACCCGGCTACAGTGTGAGAGTTAGTTTTTTAGACTACAGTCCGTCTGTGCAAGATATGGAGAAGGCTATGTTAAGAGCAAGACAGAGCATATACAGGATGGCGTTTGAGGAGTCAAAAAGGGCGACTTCTGAGCTTGGACAAAATTATAGAGTAGCTTCCATAGAGTTTTTGAGCTCGGCGGTGCAGAAAAAAGAAGTGGACTTTTTAAGAACCAAAAAACATGAGGAGTTGCAAGCTCGGGTAATAGAAGATTATAGCATACCTAAATCCGATAGGGTGATAGTCAGGGCGAGGGTAGTTCTGCAAAGAGAGTAATCTACATTAGCCAGATTTAACTATCCAGGTATAACTTTGACTATCACGGTTCTCTCTCTTGGTCCATCAAACTCCGCTAAAAATACCGCTTCCCATCTGCCAAGAAGTAGGTCTCCTCCATCCACGGGTATTATTCTAGAATTCCCAATTATGGAACTTCTCACGTGAGCTGCGGAGTTTCCCTCCATATGGGCGTAATTTGGATCATCCCAAGGTATCAACTTTTCTACAGCGTAAACAATGTCTCTTACCACGTCAGGATCTGCTCCTTCGTTTATGAAAACGCACGCCGTCGTATGAGGAACGTAAACTACACATATGCCACTCTTCACACCCGATTTTCTCACCTCTTCTCTTACCTGATTGGTTATGTTTACTATACTGCTCTTCTTTGTAGTCCTAACCTTGAAACTACCCATCACTTCTGTTTCATCTTAAATACGCATTTTTCATGCCCCTGGGCTTTGCAGGCAACCTCCTTTACGTCAATGTCCTTTCCTAAGAGTTCGCTTAAAAAGCCCTTGAAAAACCCAGCCATCGGTTCACATACTGGTTTACTGCTCTGCCCAACCGCTTCTACGAGAATAGAACCTTCTACCCTTATCTCCATACTATCCATATC
>OFGS01000080.1_pt1 | contig 26947 bp, 30 predicted proteins | sample 1521851 | NCBI WGS metagenome assembly OFGS01 (sample SAMEA3142070, study PRJEB24117) | hot springs metagenome
GAGCGAAAGTTGTCGCTCGTGGTCTTAGAGATGCAGGTATGGAAGTAATATACACCGGTTTAAGACAGACTCCTGAGGAAATTGTGAGAGCTGCTATGCAGGAAGATGTTGATATAATCGGGCTTTCAATACTTTCAGGCGCACATATGAGTGTCTGTAAGAAAGTCTTTGAGCTTATGGATCAGTACGATTTCCACGTTCCTGTTTTCGTTGGTGGCATCATTCCAGCAGACGATGCTGAGGAATTGTTAAAGATGGGAATAAAAGCTGTTTTTGGACCTGGAACGCCTATTTCCGAAGTTGTGAAAAAGATACAAGAAGTTGTCGAACAAGGAGTTGCGTAATAAGTGAAAAAGTCCATAGATGTTGAAAATATCTTTCATTACTGCGAAAGGATACTGAATGGTGACCAAATAGGACTTGCAAAGGCTATAACGCTTGTGGAGTCTGACCCAGAAGTCATTTTTCATGTTGAGTCGAGGTACTGGGAGCAGCTTAATAAATCTTCTTCGCATATAGTCGGATTCACCGGAAGCCCCGGTGCGGGAAAAAGTACGCTGACAGATGCTTATGTTGCGCGTCTGAGAAAGGAAGGCAAGAAGGTAGGCATCATCGCTGTTGACCCATCGAGTCCATTTACTGGCGGTGCTCTGCTTGGTGATAGGATTAGAATGAAGAGGCATTTTACCGACAGTGGTGTTTTCATACGAAGCATGGGCAGTCGCGGGAACGTCGGTGGATTGAACGATGCCGTATTTGGTGTAATAACGCTTTACAAACTCTACGGATTCGACTATATTCTAATCGAAACTGTCGGAGCAGGGCAGAGTGAAATAGATATAGCTTACGTTGCCGATACCGTTGTCCTGGTTCTCTCTCCAGCCGCTGGTGATGAAATTCAGCTCATGAAAGCGGGAATAATGGAGATAGCAGATATTTTCGTAATAAACAAATCAGACATCGAGGGCGCTCATGTTTTGAAGACGAATCTCGAAATGGTGCTTCAATTTTCCGAAACAGTTAAACCAATAGTACTCACAGTTGCGACATCTGGTAAAGGGATTGACGAGATGCATACGGAGATTGAGAATCATAAAAGAAAAATAAATGAAACCGGGGAAATTGTGAACAGAAAACTCCGCAGAGTGAAAAAGCATGTCGAGGTTTTGATAGGTAAGAAAATCTCGCAACTTGTCAGTTCGCAAGGTTTAAGCGAAACGGATAGGGTGGATGTGATCGTTGAAAATGTCATCAACAAAATCTGCGAACTTAAAAAGGAGAAAAACTAAAATTCCTCATTTTCGGAGTGTGGTTTTCATTTGAACGATATCACAACTTCTGAACGTCTCTGTACCAAGGAAGAAGCCATCTATTTAAACTATCGATTTTCAGATATTGTTAACATCGTTGGTGTTGGAAGAGTCTCATCATCTATTGCACATGCTCTTTTCGGGAAGGTAGAGTTTGGATACGTCATCTCGAGGGACATTGAAAAAGCAAAAAAGCTTTCTAAAGAAATAAACGCCGTGCCGAAGACGTACGATGATGAATTTCTTTTAAACGGCACGGTTTTGCTTGGTTTAAACGACTCTACACTTCCAAGAGCCGAAGAACTGTTAAGCGGAAAAATTGGTGATATAACAGCTTTACACTTCAGTGGTTTCTTGACATCAGATATATTTCCTTCCGACTGGTCACCAGCCTCAATGCATCCAAACTGTGCAGTATCAAGTGAATGGCAAGATTTTAAGGACATTATTTTTGGTATAGAGGGAACTAAAAAGGGAACAGAAATTGCGAAGGACTTGATAACACTGCTCGGTGGTACGTTTGTTGAAATCAGCAAAGAAGAAAAACCACTGTACCACTTAGCTGCAGTCATTGTGAGCAATTTTTCCGTTGCACTTTCGTACCTTTCAAGTTCCATATATAAAGACATAGGGTTTTCAGATGAACAATCCCGAAAAATCATATCGACACTTCTCAAAAGTGTAAGCGAGAATATTTCTGAAAAAAAGCTTTCTGATGCACTCACAGGTCCTGTAAAGCGCGGCGACTGGGAAGTTGTTGAGAAAGAAGCACTAATTTTCAAGAGCAAATACCCAGAATATGAAAAACTCTATTGGATGTTAGTTGATATATTAAAAAAGTTAGAATGACTATATATTGAAAAAATCTCACTTCCTTCCTGTGAACAATTCGGCTCCAGTTATGAAATATTTAGTCATGGAAAGGAATATGATTAGCATTGGTATACTTGCAAGGACCGCCGCTGCCATGAGTGCTCCTTCGTTTGTGTATTTCTCCGATGCGAATTGTGAAATGTAAAGCGGTATTGTTTTCTTTTCAGGGCTTTGGACTACGAGAAGTGGCCATATTAAGTTGTCCCACTGAGCTCTGAAAGTTAGTACTGAGAGCGCTGCTATCGCTGGTTTACTATTCGGTAGTGCTATCTTCCAGAAAATCATTAATTCATTCGCACCATCTATGCGGGCCGAATCCATTAATTCATCGGGGAAAGTAATGAAGAACTGCCTCATCATGAAGATTCCGAATGCGCTTGCGATGAGTGGGATTATTAAGCCTACATATGTGTCTTGCCATCCGATGTTAACTACAAGCAGATAGAGAGGAATCATTATTGCTTCGAATGGTATCATCATTGTGCTGAGTATCAAGATAAATGTTAAATTTCGTCCCCTGAATTTGTATTTTGCCAAACCAAAAGCGGTGATTGCTGAGAGCAATACAGTACCAAGAGTTGTCAATGATGCCACGATTAGGCTGTTTAATATGCTTCTTGCAAAGAGAAATTTCCCATCGTTTCCTCTTATTGCCTGCCAAAAATTCTGAATTTGAAGCGTGCGCGGTATCCACGGATACGGGATGCTCATGATATCTTTCGATGGCATCCACGATGCTGTGAACATGAATATCACAGGCACTATTACAAACACTGCGAATCCTATCAAGAAAAGCCAAATAAGTGTATCGATGACAATGGAAAAGAATCTATTTACATTTCTCAAAGAGATCACCTCATTTCTCTTTCTAAATATTTTCTTCAATAGCTTCAATACTGGACTTCCTCAGATCTCGAAACCCGGAGCTGAATTATCGTAAGGATCATGATTACTATGAAAAGTAAAACACTCATCGCACTTGCCCTTCCAATATTTCTGTCTCGAATAGCGGTATGATAGATATTTAAAGTAATCACTTCTATTGGCTTAACACTTGCTCCCGCCTGGACAAAAAGGTACTGCGTACTGAACGTTCTGAGACACTGTATCATAGCGACAACAGAGACAAGGGTTGTCGTCGGTTTCAAAAGCGGAAGAGTTATATATATAAAATCTTGGAATCTATTTGCTCCATCTATTCTTGCAGCTTCGTGTATTTCGCGCGGGATACTCGCCAGACCGGCGAGGAAAAGGACGGTAAAATAGCCTATGTATTTCCAAAAGTATACAATTATTGTTGATAGCACAAGCATATTCTCGTTAACCAGCCACTTGTAATCAACGCCTTTTGTGTTAAGGATAAAATTCATGAACTGATTTGCGATACTTCTCGGGTCGAATATTATCAACCAAACGAGCGCTGCAACGGCAGACTGCATTATAGCTGGTGAGTAGTATACCACCTGAAACAACTTCTGAAATCTCTTTCTTCCGAGTATGAAAGTTGCTAACAAGAGGCTGAAAACTACCATAGGTACGAAAGTACCCACTGCGAACTTAAGTGTTGCAATTACCGAATTCCAAAACGAGTCTGATTCTAACAGCCTCACATAGTTTCTCAAACCTATGAATTTTGGCGATTCTAACGATAGAAGCTCCTTCTTATAAAGACTTACGAAGAAAGCATAACCAATTGGGTAAAAGCTAAAAATGGAAAACAAAATTATCGAAGGTAATACAAAAACGATCCCCCAAACGGCTTTTTTTCTTTCTAAACCGCTAACCTTCTTTTCTTTAGACTTCTTTTCCTTCTTCAACTTTGCATCCCCCTTCCATTGTTTCATATTTACAACAAGAGTTAAAGCACTATCTATTAAAAAGGGGGCGCCGAGCCCCCGAATGATATGTAGATGGCAATAAATATAAATCAATCTTCGAGTAATTGAGCTAACTTCTTCTTGAAGTTGTTCAAAGCGTTTTCTGGTGAGACGTTGGACAGCATTACCGACTCTACCATTTCCTTCAAAAGCTGTTCGATTTGAGGATCCTTTTCGTGTAGTGGTATCATGTGAGATTTTTCAAGATCTTCTAAGAAGACTTTTGCATAAGGGAATTTTTTAAATGTTTCCGACTGCATCAAAGATAACTTTGGTTGAATGAGTCCAACCTCTGTTAGATACTCTTCTGGGTGGCTCAGCATATACCAAATCAATTTCCAAGCCATCTCGCGCTCAGGTCTGGAAGCTTGCATGTTCACCATGTAATAATGTCCGTAATAGTTGCACCTGACGTCTTTAACCGCATCTTTCCAAATGGGCCAATTAACCACCATCCATTCTCCGCTGTTGTAGAAATTCGGATTTTCTTCCTTTATTCTAAGTATCTGGTAAAGTCCCGATTCGCACATCGCTATCGTGTTGTTGTCTTTATTAAACTCTTTTCTTGCTGCAGTGTAGGTTGGAGAGCCGAGATTCTTACCGTTTGGTCCCCATTCTTTCATGTAGTTCAAAACTTTAATCCAAGCCTGGTCGTTGATAACAACAGGATTTCCCTTCTTATCGAACAAAGCTCCGCCCAATTGTTCTACCATCGGCAGGAAGAATGTGAGGTAATACGGATACCTGAAGTCGAAGCCTCTTCTCTTTATTATGTTACCATCGCGGATCGTCAGTTTCTCACTTATCCTCATTAAATCTTCCCATGTCTTTGGATAATCCTTTTCAGGATCCAATCCCACTTCTTTGAAGTACTTTTTGTTTATGAACAGTGCCCAGTTTGTAACTTCAAGTGGCAAGCCATAAATCATATTTCCATACGTCACTGCGTCCAATGTTCCCTTAACGTACATGTTCTTAAGTTCAGTATAGCTCTTTACACCTATCGCGTTAAGATCGACCGGAACGACTCGCTTGTTCGTGATGTATGGGTAAGCGTACTGAATTTCGAGGTTGAATATAGTGGGACCTTTACCTGCCGCGAACGCTGTCAAAACGATATCTCTTATCTTGTCGGATGGATAAGTTACTCTCTTCACTTCTACATTTGGATACATCTTCATGAACTCTTTAATGTACTTCTCCTCGATCCTTGTCCTGTTTGGATCCTCATGTGTCCATATCGTGATCTGGATCTTCGCACCGAAAGATATAACTACTGAAATCAACAAAATTGACAATAATAACTTCCTAAACATACGATCACCTCCTATCGGATAAAACAATTTTACTACTTATATTTTTGAAAAAGAAAGAATACAGTTTTGAGAATTTTAGAGTAAATAATCGTTTTTAACAGGAAATAACCCTTCTAAAATATATGCCAATCTTTTTCACCGATATTCACGAGACTTTCGTTAAAGTTGTATTCTTGGAAATGCTCATGAAATTGCCGAGAACAAATTAAAAATAAAAAAGGGACAGATTATTCTGTCCCTTTCTTTTCATTAAATTAGCTAATTTAATCTCTTCTCGCTATAAGTATCATCCTTACAAGTTGTAAGACTGCCATGAGCATTGCTGCTACATATGTCATTGCAGCGGCAGAAAGAACAGCCTTGACGCCTTTTAGTTCTTCAGCAGGCATCATTAAGTTCCTTTGCAAGATTGAAAGCGCTCGTCTGCTTGCGTCGAATTCCACTGGGAGCGTTATTATAGAGAACAGAACGGCTATTGAAAAGAGTATTATTCCAAGCTGAGCAAGGCCGAACATTCCTGTGACTAAACCTATTATGAAGAATATCCACGCAAGGTTTGAAGAAAATTGTGCCACAGGTGCAATGGTGTTCCTAATAACTAGAGGCACATAACCTTTTGCATGCTGAATCGCATGTCCGATTTCGTGTGCTACAACGCCGAGCGACGCAACGGAATCGCTTGAGTAAGTTGCCTGTGAGAGTCTTACTACTCTTGTTCTTGGATCATAATGGTCGGTTAATGTTCCAGGCAAAGCTTCTATTTTTACATCATACAGTCCTGCTGAATCAAGTATAAACCTTGCAAGCTCTGCACCAGTCATTCCAACTCTTGATCTAACTCTCGAATATTCAGAAAATCTTGACTGAACAGATATAGTCGCCCAGAGTGAGAGCAAAAGTGCGGGCAATAATATTATAAATGTTGGATCGTAAAACATCTTGCTTCACCTCCCGGTTTTTAAGCTTTTTTCTATTATATATTATACCACAAATACAAACTCTAACCTTAGAAGAAACTTAGAATCAGAACTCTGATTTTATCCTCCAATATTCATTCGCGAGTATACCCATTATTATCACGTCAAGGTACTGACCTTTCAAATATCTTCCTTGCCTCATTCTTCCTTCTTGGATGAATCCGCATTTTTCATAGACCGCTATGGCTCTTGGGTTGTTCTCAAAAACCTTTAGCCAAACGCGGTTCAGATTCAGGTACTCGAACGCGTATTTCAATATTAACTGAGTAACTTCCGTTCCTATGCCGCGATTCCAATATTCTGGATCGTATATGGCTATCCCGTACTCAGCACTGCGCGCTACCCAATCTATATCTTTTAATCCAGCCGTTCCTATAAGGACGCCTTCAACATCTATTCCAAAAGTTAAGTTGTTGTGAGATATTGCATTCCGCTTTATCCATTCTTCTTCCAAGAACTGGTTTATTGGAAAGACCAAACTGACAAACTCTTTGATGCTTTCATCGTTTAGATAATGTGCTAATTTTTTCACGTCCGATATCTCTAAGGGTCTGACTCGTGCAAGCTTCCCCTCTAATCTCATCTCTATCACCCCAATTTGAGCTTCGAATGTTTATTTCTTAACTAATTCCTCGCTCAGATTTATGATTTCTCTTAAACCAAGATTCCTTATGTGAGACACTTTTCTGTTCTCTTGGATGCTTCTTAACTCATCTATATTTACAACTTTCGTTGTCTTTTTAGCACCTTCGTAATACGTTACAGAATAGAATTTTTCATACTTGTTCCAAAACTCGTCAACGTTTCCAAAGAACGTCGTTTTTCCATTCTTTAGGACTAATATCTTATCACACACCTCTTCAACCTCGTCTTCATCATGGGTCACATAAAAAACGATGCATCCTTTATCTTTGAATGACTTAACGATATTCTTGACTACCGCTTTGGTTTCGACATCTAAGCCTTCTGCTGGTTCATCGAGCAAAATAACAGAAGCGTCCTTTAGCAAGCTTATCGCCAAGGATAGCCTCTGTCTTTGACCTTTCGACAGCCTTGCCGGTCTTTGACTCAAAAACTTTTCGATACCAACTTGTTCAGAGATGGAATTTATATCTTTTTCAGATTTGAATACATACTTGAAGTAGTTTAGATTGTCTTTTAAGTTAAGCTCCGATATGAATTGTGAGTTTTCGGAGACATAAGTGACCAATTTGCGATATTCATTTATGCTTTCTGGAGAACCGAAAACATCGATATTGTTGTAATAGAGTTTCCCTTCTGTTGGTTTAAGAAACGTCCCAAGTATATTTAAAAGCGTACTCTTTCCGCTTCCGTTTTCACCAATTACGGCAACAACTTCGCCTACTTCCACTCTACCTTCGATTTTATCAAGAGCGAGTTTACTCTCAAATCGCTTGGTGATTCTCTCTAAGATTAACACTTAGCACACCTCACTAATATCAGTCATAATTATCCTCATGGCTTTGGCACTCGCAAGATGAGTTTTCCATCTGAATCTATTTCGAGAGAGTTAAAGATATTCTTTACCCTCGTTGAATCTATGTCGTCAAGCATGTATTTAATGATGTACTCTTTTGTGTCTGACTTGTAGGTTATCGTGAATCCGCTGGGTTTAGTACTAATATGGCCTTGGGTATAAATATAATCCAATATATCCCCAGTTGTGGGGGGATTCGGTTCAAGTGTTAACATTTGAAGTACAGCTTGGTTCAACGTACGAAAATTTCCAGCAACATTTGTTGCTTTTGCTTGTTTTAAAGCATTTATACCTGTTGGAGTTGCCACAGCCATGAGAGCAGATATAATAGACAAAACTATCAAAAGTTCAATAAGTGTAAATCCTTTCCTCACTTTCTCGCCCTTCTTCCTGTTTTACCTATTAGATGTAGAAGGTGAAACTAAACTGCAAGAATTAGCCTATTAATACTATGCTCTTACTGGTAAGACTATGTAGATGTATCCTTCTACATTCCTCGGGTTTATTTGCAACGGGTTTATGTTGTCAACAAAGTTGAATTCAATTTCCTTTTCACCAATGTGCTTGACAGCCTCGCTCAAAAATTTCGGGTTGAAGTTGACTATCAAATCTTCGCCGTCTTTTGTGACTGGTATGTTTTCAATTGCCTCGCCGAAATCTGGACTCTGGCTGGAAAGTTCCATTACATCGTCGGTGATTTTGAGCTGGACCTTTTCGTTTCCACGTTTTGATATGATCATTACGCGCTTGAGTGCTTCTGAAAAGTCGTCGCTGTTGAGGACAACACGGGTCTTAAATGCCTTTGGAAGCACTCGCTTGTAATCTGGGAACGTTTCTTCAACGGTTCTAACAACCATAGTTACATCTCCGGCGCTAAACGACACGATCGAGTGATCGTACACTATATTAATAGTTGGTTCTGTAGTGCTTGAGACGAGCTTCTCGAGCTCTTTTACACTCTTTAGAGCGAGTATGAAGTCGAACTCACTATCGATGTCGAGTTTCTGTTCTGCGAGCGCAAGTCTGTAACCATCACTTGCCACCAGTCTCAAGAATCCGCCGTGTACCTCCCAGTAAACTCCGTTAAGTGCCCTCATTGCGCTTTCGCTTGATGCGCAAAAGCTCACTCTTTCGAGCATTTCTTCTAATATGGAAGTGTCTATGCTGAATCTAATTCCACCGTTATCTATTTCTATTATCGGAAATCTTTCAATGTCTGAAATAGTTGAGATGTTGTATTTTGCCTTGCCACTTTTGACCAAGAGTTTTCCATTTGAGTATTCAAAGATAACCTCTTCCTCAGACTGGTTACTTACTATATCGTCTATCAGCTCTGCATCGACAGCGAATGATTCGTTGCCTTCATATTCGCCAACGCGCACCAATGAAATCACAGAAGTTTGCAGATCTGTTCCATATATGCTTATGTGCCCGTCCGTTGGTTTGAACAACAAACATTGCAGAATTGGGTCTACAGTTCTTGAGCCTATTGAAGAAGATGCAATCGATATTTTCTTTGCGATCTCTGACTTGTTAACCGAGAATCTCAGCATCGTATATCCCCCTCTCACATATCGGTGTTATACATTATTTCGTTAATCTATCAAATGCTCTCTAATGAGCTTCACAAACATCCTCACTATATTTGGATCGAATTGAACTCCGGAGTGTTCAATCAGTTCTTTCAAAGCATCTTCTTTACTTAGACCCTTTCTGTATGGCCTACTGCTTCTCATAGCATCCCAAGCGTCTGCCACTGCTATGATTCGCGAAATGAGCGGTATGTCTTCACCTGAAAGTCCTGATGGATAGCCTTTGCCATCCCAACGTTCATGGTGGTGGTACACGTATCTTGCAAGTTCTCTTAAGTCAGCAGATGTTGAGAGAAAATCATAGCCATAAACAGGGTGTTTTTTTATTATTTCAAATTCTTCGATCGTGAGTTTTCCTTCCTTGTTAAGTATCGTTGACGGAATGACAATCTTTCCTATGTCATGCACTAAAGCCGCCCAATAAGTTTTTCTTATTAACTCATCAGACAGTCCCAATTTCTCTGCCAATAGTGAAGCAAGATTTGCAACGTTCTTAGAATGCCCTTTCGTATATGGATCATGGTATTCCAAAATTCTAATTATTGTTAAAATCATGTCTTTTTGGAACTTACCTTGGGTTGTCACATAGCTGTGAGTTGCCATAAAGGACGTAAGAAAACCACTCAGGCTCTTAATGGTCTCTATTTCCTCTGTGACAAACGGTTCATCACGCTCAATTAAGAGTTTACCTTTCAGTTCGCCTCCGATATGTATATCAGTTACGAGAAGCTTGTTAGTAGAATTGTTTGAAGACCCTGAAGGGTTAGATGTATCGAGTGAAGGTTCAAAGAGTGCAGAAAATCTGTCCTTCTCAATTAAGTATACCCTTTCTGCAGAATAAGGCAAGTCTATCTTTCTTACTTTTCTTTCCTTCGCTGAAGTGTCGCCAAGAACAGATACAACTTGTCCATATTCACCATCAAAAGTTATTAAGTAGCTTTTCTTGACGTTCTTAAGGAAACCAACTGATAATTCGTGGAGGTTTTTGTAAAAAGTCTCCTCTCGCTGCACAACGATGTCTCTAAGTTTTGTAGAGAGATCTCGAAACTTTTGCAGCTGAGAGGAGTACTTTAAAAGCTGCTTTCTTTTCTTTCGAAGTCTAAAGAGTAAAATTATATTCAAGGATATGGATAAAATTATAGCTGTTGTAAGAAAAAAATGCAAAGTCACACTGCGACCTCCCGTTATAAAACTAAAATGCAGATTTGAGACAATTTGGAAAACAGCTTACCCACTACTCGTTACTTTTACTATTTTCACTTCCTTGTCCTTTCTAATTACGCGATCTTCAGTATAAAGTTCGTCTTCAACAATTATTAAATGTTCCTCTGGATTCAGTCCCAATCTCTTTAAAAGCTCGTAACCTCTAAGAGATTCATTAAATTCGAATGTCTGATATTCGTAAAAGACTTTCACCTTATTATGCTCACTCCTCAAGTATATATACGTAGTCACCTGTTTTCAACATAGCAGCATTTGCTTCATCCGTATCAACATGAAATTCAAGGGCGAATTTCTCGCTTACCCTTATAAGAACGTCATCGAATATCAATCTCCTATCTCCTTTTTCAACGACGACTTTAACGATATCTTTATCTTTAACGCCAAATTTCTCTGCGTCTGCTGTGTGCATGTGGATGTGCCTTTTTGCTAAAATTACGCCCTTATCTTTTACAACCGTTCCTTTTGGACCAACTATAACGATTCCAGGTGTGCCTTCAATATCTCCACTATCTCTTACCGGTGGCATCACGCCGAGTTTAAATGCGTCTGTGAGAGAAATCTCAACTTGTGTTTCTTTTCTCTCTGGTCCAAGTACCCTAACATTTTCGATAGCGCCCTTTGGGCCAACAATAATAACTGTTTCTTTACAAGCAAATTGCCCGGGTTGACCAAGGTCTTTAATCGGTGTAAGTTGGTAACCCTTTCCAAAAAGTATTTCAACGTCTTCTTTAGAAAGGTGAACATGTCTGTTGCTAACACCTGCAACAATCGGTAACTCCTTCTTTTTCATATAATACTCCTCCTCTCTGAACTTTAATGACGCAACAATCTTAAATTTTATTAAATTTCCTTTTCGGTTGCATTAATGCTTCCCTCACGTATACATTCACATCTTGAGGTAATGTGAGTTTGAATTTTACAGGACCTCTCTTAACATTTATCCAACAGAACCCAGATACCGATAGTTCCTGATTTTCATCTACAACTATCTCTTCTTCCTTGAAGTTCAGGATTGAGATATCGAATTTACCACACGGAGGAACAAGAACTTTTCCAAAATATTTTGAATAATTGTTTATAAAGTTCTCGTTCTTAGTTTTGTGGAACGCTACATTTTCAGGAGCGTATATCTGGAAAATTGGCCTAAGAGTTTCGTCGGGGACGTAAACCGCGTTCAATTTACAAAGTCCGCCGATGAAGATCATTTCTTCAGGATAAGGTTTAAACGTTTTTCGCGTGACTTCGCCTTTAGCGAGGATTTTTGATTGACATTCGGGATCAAACAGCTCTATCATCCTGTCACCTACAACAATTCCTGGCGCGTCAAAAATTTTAAGTTTTCCAATTTTGTGTTCCACAAGCCCTATAGTCGTGCCTGGATAAGGAGATACAGTAACGGATGATTCGGTTATACTTTTCAGTATAGAAGATTTCCCAACATTTGTCACGCCAAGAACTAAGATACTGCCCGTGAGCCTTTCCAAATCTTTTTTCAACTTACTAATCCCAAATCCATTCTTAGTGCTTGTTATGTATATTTGCGCATTCGGTACGTTTATGCGTTTAATAAGCCACTGCTTCAACTGATTTGCGCCAACGGTTTTGGGGAGTGTATCGAACTTATTAGCAACAAAAATCACATTGTTTTTTTCCAAAAGCTCAATAATTTCAGGTCTGAAAGTGCCTTCGAAATCAAATACATCAAAAACGTACATTACATTTTTGAATTTCTTTAACACTTTCATCAAGAAATCCATGATTTGGTCTTCGTCTGCTTCGCTTGTGAACATCCCGTAGTTTTTCAACTTAAAACACCTTTGGCAAATTATTTCCTTTCCTTCTTTTAAGCGCTTTTCGTATACTTCGTAAGGAATAAAACCTGGTTTTCCTGGATGCTCAAACTGAATCTCCGCTCCACATCCAGGACATTCGCTTTTTTTGGTGTCTCTATGAGTCATGGAAGCACCTTGATTATTTGTCATTCTATCACCTCAGGTTATTTATTTTAACGCCTTTTCCATTCTCACAAAAGTGAATTTTTGATTTCTAATCGTTACTCTGTTCACCTTCTTGCCGATGTACCCAAGTTTCTTATAAAGATCTATCGCCTGTTTGTTTGTATTCTCAACATCGAGCGAGATTTTCTTGAAATTATTCCTCTTCGCAAGTTCTTCAGCAAATTCCATCAGTCTTTTGCCGTATCCCATACCTCGATATTCCCTGCTGACGGCTATATTTGATATATAAAATTCGTCTCTGCTTATTTTATTACGCATCCACACTAACCTAAACGAAGGAAGCCTTCTAATCAAGTCAAAACCCATGATTCTGAATAATGCAATACCAGTTTTGAATGCTCTCTTCATTATCGTATTTCCTGCAAATGCTACTATCATTCCGACAACTTTTCCCTTCTCTACCTCGAGGACATAGATATTATCAACCGAGTATACAGTACCGGGTGTCTTTATTAACCTGCCAAGGATTACCTTCACATATGGTCCAAAAAGCAGCGGTAGAAAAGACTGCCCTGTTTCCAATATTAAACTTGAAACAACATCTGCGTCAGAAACCTGAGCCTCTCGTATAAGCACGTCAGCCATAAATGGAATACCTCGCCTTGAGTTTTTATGAAATATAAGCCAACAAAATTATACCATAACATTTGAACTGTTTAAACCTCAGTATCCCTGATATGCAGTTTCTTAAATCTTAAAATTTTGTCACTGTGATTTAACATATTTTATTATCTCCACATCGTGCATCATTATTATCAAACCTTCTGTTATCATGTGGTCAATCATTTTTATGAATTCATTAAGTTTCTCCTCTTTATCAAGAATCTCTATGATTATCGGCAAGTCTTGTGAGAGAATTTCACTGAGCGTAGTGTGGACCCTACTGTTGGCTCCAAAACTCTCAATTGCGTATTACAGTTGCACCTGCAAGACCGAACTCCTTAGCCTTCTTGACGATTGCGTGATATAACGGCTCGCCGTGCAACTTATCTGATTCGCCAATAAATATCCTAAGCAATTTACCGTGTCCTTCTAATTTCACAAATAATCCCCCCTCAAGTTAGAGAACGGTACTAAATGACTATGTAAACAACTAACCTTCCGAGTACTACGCCAAATACACTCAAAAACAAATTCAAAACCACGTTCAAAAAAGCAAGCATATATGCACCATCTGATAGCAATGCAACCGTTTCATAACTGAATGTGGAGAACGTTGTGAACCCGCCGAGTATACCTGTGGTTAAGAATAACCTCAATTCTGGTGAAATCAACTCTGTTGATAGACTGAACTCCATAATCGCACCTATCAAAAATCCACCCAACGCATTAACTAAGAGTGTGCCCAGTGGTATATCGAACTGACCTATTTTGGCCATATATAAAGACACAGAATAACGAAGTATAGCTCCGATAAATCCGCCAGCACCAACCATTAACACCTTAGACAACTTAAGCGCCTCCCAAGTTCTTAAAAATAAATAGTTGTGGCAAGACTACCACCACTATTCTAACCACTGACAAATTATTGTGCAATACTTTTCATTTCCTTATTCCGTTGATGTACCTTATTTCGCCTGAACTCTTGAGAGGTATAGTCTTGTAATTCAGATTATGTTGTGCAATAATTCTTCTAATTGTTCTTGTTCTTGATCTCATCACTATCGACTCTGTTATTGCAGTGTTCTTGTAGAATTTCACACCTTTAAGCATATCACCATCTGTCACGCCGGTTGCCGCAAATATTACATTATCGCTTTTTATCAAATCATCTGTTTTGTAAACCTTTTCGATGTCATATCCCTGCTCTGCAAGTTTCAACCTTTCATTTTCATCAATAGGCCATAGTTTAACTTGTATTTCTCCGCCGAGCGATTTTAACGCGGCTGCTGCAAGGAGCGCTTCTGGCGAACCACCTATTCCAATGTATATGTTGACGTTGCTTTCAGGAAGAGCTGTTGCAATTGCCGCTGCTATGTCGCCATCGCTTATGAGCTTTATCCTTGCTCCGACCCTTCTGATTTCATCGATTATTTCTCTGTGTCTATCCCTATTAAGTACAACACAAGTCAATTCTGATATTTCCATACCTAAGATTGCTGCAGCTACTCTAAGATTTTCCCTGATTGTTGCATTTATATCGAGCTTCCCGGCAAGCTCTGGACCAACTGCGAGTTTGTATGAATAGTACGTTGGAAGATACTCAATACCACCCTTTTCCGTTGCTGCAATGACGCTTATGGCATTAGGAAGTCCATATGCAACGAGTCTTGTTCCATCGATTGGGTCAACAGCGATATCGAGTTCCGGGTCCTCCTCTTCCCACCTACCGACCTGCTCACCTATATACAACATCGGGGCTTTGTCTTTCTCGCCTTCCCCAAGGACAACAGTACCTCTCATTTCGATATAATCCAGCATACCGCGCATAGCGTCAGATGCCTTTTGATCAACGATTTCTTTATCGCCGCGTCCAAGATATCTGCTTGCCATCAAAGCAGCTGCTTCCGTAACACGCACAAGTTCCAAGGTAATTTCTTTCTCCATAATGTCCCCCCCTTGTTTGAACCTCAGTAAAATTTTAGCACCGTTGTGCACGTGAAAGTATTGTTAAAAGAATATGCATACTGTTATATACTCTTTCTTTAAAATGAATAATGGAACTTTTTTCATAACAAGGGAGAAAAGTGCTGATTTTCGGGAAATGTTGTGAATCGTTGTGTCCAGCCAACAAGCACAAATTTGTTCACATTACTATTTTGCTTTAAAATCAGAAAGTATCTCGATGTTAAGGTCTACGATAGTAACTTGATTTCGATAAGATATCTTTGAAAAATAATACCCATCGGAATTCCTTGTAAGCGGAATGGGAGCGGTTATCAGAGTTTCTTGGAATGGTTCGCCGGGGATTATGCAGTAGAACGGAAACATCTGACTTATCATCCAGCCAAGTTTCTTATCGTTCACGACAACGATGACCGTGCCATGATTTTCAAAAGAACGTAGTTTCTTTATATCAAAGGAGTTGACGTGGTTTATATAATTTCCATGATGGTATAAAACAGAGTTGCTGTTATCGAGCTCGGTTAGAAGAATGTGTTTGTTTTGGAAACTTCTTTCAAATGCTCTCAAAATTTTCAAATCTTCCTTTGAAAAATTCTTCCCAACGATAACATCCGCTGACTTAAGTTCAACGGAAAAGTTGCCTATTACATCTTTGAGACCTTTTCCATCGTAATGTATTATTGCAACAGTTAGAAATTTTCTCGGCACTCTTCTTGAAAAAGCTAACTTTCGCAAGTTCCTTAGAAATTTCTTAAAGTAATCACTGAGTATGTTCAAACCTTTATCACTTCCCTTGAGACGTTGTAATCCTGCTTCCTATTATATCATCAAATATATCATCAAACTTCGGGAGATTTTGAAAATCAGAACTTATAACCCGTTCTTGAGTTATGTAATCGATTACATTTTGCAGTTGAAATTCAAGAAAAAATTAGGTATATGCAGCATTGCATATTTCTCGAAATATAAAGATGAAAATCGCCAATATTCAGCACTTTTTAGGAGTTAATTTTCACAAATATATTGTGATATATTACCAATGTAATCGATTACATTAAAGACATGCAACATATAGATTTAGGGGTGTTCTTATGGACATCAAAGAATTGGCGAATTTATGTGGAGTTTCAGTTGCAACTGTATCAAGAGTTTTCAATGAGCCTGAAAAGGTAAGGGAATCTACAAGAGAACTGGTGCTTTCGATGGCGAAGAAGTATGGATATTCTCCTCATTCAGTTGCGAAATCTCTTCGCAAGAGATTCACTGGACTTTTCCTACTTGCAGTTATGAGTGAAGTTGAGAGAGTTTTTGAAGATTCGTACACTTCTAAGTTCCTCAAAGGCGCTGTTGGATATTTCTCAGAGAACAATCTAAAGCTGGTGGTTGACGTTGTCAATCCAAACAAAACGAATGTTATTGAATACTACAGAAGCCTTGTGCTCTCTAAAATGATAGATGGAGTTATATTGATGGATTTGAAAGACGATGACGAACGTGTTGAATTGTTAAATGAGTTGCAGTTTCCTTATGTATGCGTTGGACGGAACAATAGGAACAATTTCATCTATGTCGACTCTGATAACTACAACGGAGGTTACATAGCAGCAGAACACTTCTTGTCTCTAAGGAGAAAAAAGTTGTTGTTTGTAGGAGGTGATCCAACTCTCCCGTTTGAAAGGGATAGAAGGAATGGTTTCTTCGATGGATTTAAAGGAGTTGCAGATGTGGCTATAGCTGAGGAATACGGATATTACGATGAAAAGAAAGTAAAAGAGATACTTGAGATTTATCAGGGAAAATTCGATGGAATCTTCTGCACATCTGATGTTATGGCGTATGCAGCGCTGAGATTTTGTGAAAGGAACGGGATAGATGTTCCAATTGTCGGTTTCGATAATATACATCTTTCAGAGATCGCGAACTTGACAACCGTAGACCAGCACATAGAAGTTGTCGGCACTAAGGCAGCTGAGAAACTTTACAGATTATCAAGAGGAGAAAAGGTGGATTCAGAGCTAATTAGCACAGAGTTAATTGTTCGTGGAACCAAGAGGTTCCTTATTCCATAACCATTTTGAAAAGGAGGGTTTAGTATGAGGAAGTTACTCGTGGTACTTTTGGCTGTTTTGACAGCACTTTCGATCTTCGCAGCGACGAAGATCACTATCAGCGGTTGGCCTGGTAACCCAATTGAAGAAGGGGCTATCAAAAAGGCAGTTGACACCTTCAACACTACGATAGGAAAACAAAAAGGCATCGAAGTTGTTTGGGAACCAATTGCTGGAGATTACAAGCAAGTTCTTATGACAAGACTTTCCGGTGGAACAGGACCAGATATCTTCTATGTTGACGTTTATGTTTTCGAAGAACTCGCAAAGGCAAACGTACTTTTACCACTCGACACGTATGTCAAGAGAGACAACTTCGACCTCAACGATTTCTATACATCACTCGTTGATGCTTTCAAGTATCAAAACAGGTTATATGGTATAGCGAAAGACTTCTCGACGTTGGCAGTTTGGTTCAACAAAGAAATATTCGATAAATACAAAGTCCCACATCTCACCAACGATGAGACATGGGACTCCTTCCTCAAGAAACTCCAGCAGCTAAAAGCAGCAGGTTACGAAACCCCTCTGGCTCTCGCACCAGATTTTAACAGGGTCATACCATTTATTATAAGCTTCGGTGGAAGACTTGTAAAGCCAGACCTCTCGACAGCCCTCGGAGAATCAAATTCAAAGAAAGCACTGCAATTCTACATTGACCTCGTAACGAAACACAAGGTTGCGAAAGAACCATCAGCGCTCGGTTCAGGTTGGCTCGGTGAGGCTATAGCAACAGAAAAGTGTGCTGTTGTAATGGAAGGTCCATGGACGATAGGTTTCATGAAAGGCTCATTCCCAGACACATTCAAGAAGATGGGAATCGTTGAAATGCCAAAAGGTATCAAGAAGGCAACGATGATTTACACAGTTGCATGGTCAATAAATAGAGCAACGCCAAACAAAGATGCGGCATGGGAAGTTTTGAAGTTCCTCGTTACGGAAGGTCAACAGATATTCGTTGACGGTGCAGGGGTTCTCGCATCAAGAAAATCAATCGCAGCGAAAGATACAGATCCAGTAAAGAAAGTCTTCTACAAAGGTGCTGAATACGGTGTGCCTTGGAAAGTTCCAACACCAACCGGATTGTTTGCAACAGCGAACGACCAGATTAACTCACTCCTGAAAGACCTCTTCTATTCAAAAATCACAGTCGATGATGCGGTCAAGACGATAGAAACAAACTACAACAAGTGGATAGGCAAATAACTTCCTTCAACAATTTAAAAAGAGGGAGGCGCCTGCCTCCCCTTTATTAAAAATATTCTGGTAAAAATATTCTGGGGGTCTTAGCCGTGAAGTACAGGACAAAAGAAGCTATCGTGGGCTATCTGTTTTCTCTGCCAGTAATATTAACAGTTCTTGTGTTTACAATATATCCAATAATCGCCGCATTCTATTATAGCTTGACAGATTACCAGCCTCTAGAAGCGAGAAAGTTCACATATGTTTTTAATCCGTACGATGCACTCGAGATTCATACGGGCGTTTTGCGTGAGGAAGCGAAAAGTTATTCTGTTGATGAACTTCTGAGTTACTTTGACCCCGTCACATTTGTTGAAATCGACGTTGGTGTTAAGTTGAGTGATGAAGAGAAAGAATTGATAAAGAAAAACTTGGATTCACTTAATCTGCTGGCTGACTACAGAAAAGGACGCTTGCCTAAGGAAATTAAAATCTCAGACTTCATGAAGCGCTACATGAGAAATGATTCTAATCGCTTTACGCGATACAGACCGAAGTTTGTCGGAATTCAAAACTTCAAGGACATGTTTAAGGATATGTATTTTTACACATCCTTTTGGAATGCCTTTTTATATTCGATCATCGTAGTTCCAATCCAAACTCTGCTTGCAATAATCCTTGCCGTTGCGGCAAATTCCAAGATACGAGGCGTTAACTTCTTCAAGTCCATTTTCTTCTTACCAGCGATAACTTCTTCAGCAGCGCTTTCAATGATTTTCTGGCTCATCTATTCAAAGCCAGGAATTTTGAACAAAATACTTCTTTCGCTTTTTGGAAGATTTGGATTTGAGCCGATAGATTACCTCAATGAACCGAATATAGCACTCTTTGCGATAATGGCGATGAACATATGGTCTACAGCAGGCTACTTCATGGTCACATTCCTTGCCGGATTGCAAGATATTCCATCAAGTATCTATGAAGCAGCGAAAATTGACGGTGCGAACGGTTGGCAAACTTTCTGGAAGATCACAGTTCCGCTGTTGAGACCTCAAATAGTCTTCGTTTCCATAATGGGAACAATAGGATGTATGCAGGTATTCGACCAGATATATTTCCTGATAAGAAATTTAAGAAACATAACGATTTCGTTCTACATATACAAAAATGCATTTGAATACGGAAAGATGGGCTATGCATCAGCTCTTGCGGTTGTGCTCTTTGCTGTGATTTTGACGCTTTCGCTGATTCAAAGAAAAGTCATCAAAGAAGAATACTGATATTTCGGGATGGGCGGTGAGTCTATGGACAGTAGAAATGACAAGAAGAATATATCAATCGTAGTATCATACGTTGTACTTATAGCATACGCAATAGCTACGCTCTTCCCATTTACTTGGGCTATCCTTGTTTCACTTACGCCAATTACATACTTTGATGAAAGCGGAAATGAAAAGGGCGTAAATATCTTTGATTGGCCACCGAAAATAAGACTCTTCCCAAAACCATCTGCGTTTGGTGCGCCACTTACGTTTCAGAATTACAAGTTGATCTTCGAAGTTGTTCCGCTTTACAGAAAGTGGCTGTGGAATACCATAGTCTACGCTGGGCTCTTGACGATGGGAAATATACTGCTAAATTCTCTTGGTGGTTATGCGTTCGCTCGGTTGAATTTTCCGCTTAAAAACTTCTGGTTCACGATGTTCCTTGCAACAATGATGGTCCCAGGGCAAGTAACGCTTATTCCTCAGTACAACTTGCTTGTCAAATACGGTTTGGTGAACACTTACACTGGACTCTTCCTTCCAAAGCTCACAAACATATTTGGCTTGTTCTTGATGAGGCAATTTTTCTTAAACTTTCCAAAAGAACTTGAAGAAGCTGCTAGGATAGATGGTTCGGGCATTTTGAGAACATACTTCAAGATAGTTTTACCGAACGCACTCCCAGCTGTCAGTGCACTTGCCATTTACACGTTCCTCGGAGCTTGGAACGACTTCCAGTGGCCGCTAATAATCCTTAGCAATAAGGAGATGTATACTCTTACGCTTGGTCTGAATTTCTTCAAGACATCTTACTACACTTACTGGCAATACATGATGGCTGCATCGATATTCATGACCATACCGATGATAATAATATTCCTCTCATTCCAGAGGTACTTCATCGAAACAGGAAAAGCAGTTGCTGTGAAGGGATAAGATTCTGCAATTTTTAGAATATAGTAAGGAGGACAAGGCATGAGACCTAAGGCTTGTATCTTTGACCTCGATGGTGTTATTGTGGATACTGCAAAGTACCATTACCTTGCTTGGAAAAGATTAGCAAAAGAACTCGGATTTGAATTTACGGAAAAAGACAACGAAAGATTGAAAGGCGTAAGTCGAATGGAGTCGCTTGAAATCTTACTCTCAGTTGGTGGGATTAAAATCGAAGACCAGAAGGTAAAAGAGCAGTTGGCCGACAAGAAGAACAATTGGTACGTTGAATACATCAGTCAGATGACAAGAGAGGAGATACTTCCAGGTGTCGAGGAATTCTTGAGAAAATTGAAAAACGCCGGGATTAAGATTGCTATCGGTTCTGCAAGTAAGAACACAATGACGATACTCAGAAGAATTGAGCTTGTTGATCTTTTCAACTCGATAATCGATGGTACTAAGATCAGCAAAGCCAAACCAGACCCAGAGGTATTCCTGAAAGCAGCGGAGGAACTCAATGTTGATCCAGAAGATTGCTGTGTCTTTGAAGATGCGGTAGCAGGAATAGAGGCGGCGAAGAGGGCAGGGATGAAAGTAATAGGTGTTGGTGATCCAGAGATACTTAAAGATGCCGATAAGGTTATAACTTCATTCGTGGGTCAAGACTTAGAACTTGTTGAATTCTAATTTGGATTCTGAATTTACGGAGGGAAGTACGATGTGGACAGTACGTAGAGATAAATACTTGCCAGAAGAAAACCTCGTTTACGAGACCATATTTACATTGGCAAACGGCTATCTCAGCTTACGCGGTACCGAAGAATTTTCGAACAGATCGATGAGAGGCACGTATGTAGCTGGTATTTTCGACAAACACCACGCACAAGTTACCGAACTTGTTAACCTTCCCGACCCTCTGAAGTTTGCTATATACGTCGATAATGAGCCACTGAGCCTTGATTATTCAAATGTGAAAGAATATGAACGAACACTCGATATGAAGAATGGTTTTTTCAGCTCTTCATATGAGTTTGAAGTTAATGGAAAGACTATACTCGTAGAATCTCAAAGATTCGTGAGCAGAGCTAATTTGCATCGTTTCGGTGTTAGGTACAAGATTACGCCAAAGTTTAACGGAAAAATCGTAGTTGAAAGCTGTATCGATGCAAACACATATAACGGATATCTTGACCCAATAAACAAAGTGCAGCATTACGAAATACTCGATTCAAAGGACCTCGAACCAGGAATAATTGTTCTTGTGAAAACACACGATAAAGGACACAGGATAGCAATTGCAACTTACACTTCTGGAAGATATGAAGACGGAGAAAACGCTCTGAAATTCAGAAAGTTTAGAAAGATCGGCGATAACCCGCAAGAGAGCTACACGATATTTGTAAAGGAAAATCATTCGATAATTATTGAGAAATTCGGAAGCATTTACACATCTTTAGATATTGACACTGAAAATCTTGTAGAAAGAACTGTTTGCGAACTGGAAAGTTTTGTAAAAGACACCTTCGATGAAGAACTAAGTGCGCACACCGAGATTGTACAAAAAACTTGGGATGATATGGATATAGTGATTGAAGGAGATGAAACTGCACAACTCGGAATACGATTCAACCTTTTCCACCTTTACCAGTGCGCTCCGGACAATCCAAAGGTAAGCATAGGTGCAAGAGGTTTGCACGGCGAAGGCTATAAGGGACACGTTTTCTGGGATACTGAAATATTCATGTTCCCGTTCTTCCTTTACACATTGCCTGAATACGCAAAGAATTTGCTCCTTTACAGGTACAACACACTTCCTGGTGCAAGAAGGAATGCTCAGATGAATGGTTTCAAGGGTGCGCAATTCCCGTGGGAATCCGCCGACGATGGACTTGAGGTTACACCAAAGTGGGGCGAAGATTACCTCGGGAATCCTGTGAGAATTTGGACCGGCGATGAAGAATTTCACATAAATTCCGACATAGCTGTTGCATTGGTTCACTACCACACAGTGACTAAAGATGATGAATTTATGATTGACTACGGAGTTGAGATGCTACTTGAAACTGGTAAATTCTGGGAATCAAGGATTGAGTACAATGAAAAAGAAGACAGGTATGAAATAAGAAGGGTAATAGGTCCAGACGAATTCCATGAACATGTAGACAACAATGTTTATACGAACTACCTTGCGAAATGGAACCTACTGAAAGCAGTCGAATACTATAATTGGATAAGAGAAAAATCACCTGTAAAATTTGAGAAGCTAAAAACACTCCTTGGACTGACTGACGAAGAAGTGGACAGCTGGATAGAAAAAGCTGAAAAAATATACATTCCTCGAAAACCTGGTGAGAAACTGATAGAACAATTTGAAGGATACTTCAAGTTGGAGGATATCGAAATCACTGAATGGGATGAAAACGGATTACCAAAGTGGCCCAAAGGACTTGATTTGACTAAACTCGGTGAAACGCAGTTAATCAAACAGCCTGATGTTGTCATGCTTATGTTGGTCTTGCCAGAAGAATTTACATTTGAAGAGATGAAAGTGAATTATGAATATTACGAAAAAAGGACGATGCACAAGTCATCCTTGAGCCCATCAATGTATTCTATAATGGGACTTAAAGTTGGGGATACACATAATGCCTACAGATACTTCTTAAAAACAGTGCTTGTTGATTTGGAAGACAACCAGGGCAACACGAACAACGGTTTCCACGCAGCATCCGCTGGTGGAGCATGGCAATCAGTTGTGTACGGATTTGCAGGCATGGAATTGGAAAAAGATGGTTCTCTCAAATTCAACCCATGGCTACCAGAACACTGGAAATCTTTGAGTTTCAAGATACATTACGCTGGAAAACCAATTAAAGTGAGCATCACAAAAGAAAAAATAACATTCGAATCAGAAACGGAGCTTGAGATTGAAGTAAAAGGCAGGAAGTACAAAATAGCTTGTGGAAAAACAGAGGTTCAATTGATATGAGGATTAAAAAAACGGCTAAGGTTGATACCTTAGCCGTTTTCTCATTTTATCTACCAGATTACTTATTGCTGTACGACCAAAATCCTTCCAAAAGCGTATTTTCTTGCTGAAAGCAAAGACAAAGGGCGCCTATCAACTTTATTTTGGTGAATTCCATCGGACATTTCAGCGGAATCCCAAACCCATATGTTTCCGTATCTATCGATTTGCTCGAATATTACGACGTGGTCGAAAACAGTGTCTTCATTCATGTCAAAGAAAATGAGGTCGCCTTTCCTTAAATCCTTCAATTCCTTAACGGGCTTTGTGTTGTACCTGTACATATTGTTTGCCGTGACGTCATACACTAAGGAATTCTTGTAAAGGAATCTCTTGTAACCTAATTGATTTAACAAATAGACAACTAACCCACTGCAATCCAAACCGAACTCTGATGTTCCGCCCCATACATATGGAACTGCCCTTAGTTTGTACAATTCCGAAAAGAGCTTATCTATCTCATAATTCGTAAGCTCACGAGTGGTAAAGCCAAAATAGAGTGCGACAAATAAAAACAGTAAAAACGTTGCAAGAATCTTTCTCATAATCAATTCTGCTCCTCCTTCTGCCATATCAGAATAATTATAGCACATCGATTCATCATTATGAAGATTAAGAATGTTGAAAAGCAATCCAATATGGTATAATCTAAAATAAGTATCTTTAGTAAAAGAATCTGAACAAGGAGGCATTGGGTATGGAGTGGGTGTACATAAAAGATTTAAAAGAATACATCGACCAGGAAGTTGAGCTGAGAGGCTGGGTAAGGCGCAAAAGGTCAAGCGGTAAGATTCTGTTTATAGAAATGCGCGATGGGACAGGATTTGTTCAGGTTGTAGCTGAAAAGAGCACAATTGGCGATGAGAATTTTGAGAGTGCCGATAAACTCAGGCTTGAATCATCTTTCATCGTAAAGGGAAAAGTCAGAAAAGACGAGCGCGCACCATCTGGCGTTGAAATACTTGCTACGGAAATCATTCCAGTTCAGATACCGCAAGAAGACTTTCCAATCCAGAAACCGGACCACAGCATAGAGTACTTGATGGAACACAGACATCTCTGGCTTAGGGCCAAAAGACAGTTCCACATACTAAGGATAAGAGATGCTGTGATAAAGGCTATTAGAAAATTCTACTGGGAAAGGGATTTCGTGCAGATCGATACACCTATATTTACCGGAGCAATTGGCGAAACTGCAGGTAACTTGTTCGAAGTTGACTACTTTGACTATGGTAAAGTCTACCTTACGCAAACAGGTCAGCTTTACTTAGAGGCAGCCTGTATGGCACTCGGAAAAGTGTTTAACCTCGGACCAACGTTCAGAGCTGAAAAATCAAAGACGAGAAGGCATTTGATAGAGTTCTGGATGAACGAAGCGGAAGTTGCCTACTACGAACACGAAGATAACGTCAGGCTCCAGGAAGATTTAGTTTACTACATAGTCCAGTACGTGTTGAACAACGTATACGACGACCTTGTTGCGATTGGCAGGGATGTTTCAAAACTCGAAAAGGTTCAAAAACCATTCCCGAGAATGACTTACACGGAAGCTGTTAACTTCTTGCAAAAGCAAGGTTTCGACATCAAATGGGGCGACGATTTTGGTGGAGACGAAGAAACGGTCTTGGCAAAGCAATTCGACAGTCCATTGTTTGTAACGCACTATCCAAGGCAAGCAAAGGCATTTTACATGCAGCCTGACCCAGAAAATCCGCAGGTAGTCCTCTGCGATGACCTCCTCGCGCCAGAAGGCTATGGTGAGATAATCGGTGCATCGCAACGTATACACGACTACGATCTCATGGTTGAAAGATTGAAAGAGCACAGCCTGCCAATTGAAAAATACGACTGGTATCTCGACTTAAGGAAATTTGGCTCAGTTCCACACAGCGGATTTGGACTTGGTGTGGAGAGAACGATAGCTTGGATTGCGGGCCTTGAACACATAAGGGAAGCCATTCCGTTTGCAAGGACGCTTTACAGAGTCCATCCATAATTTTCGAATTAGTTCTAAATAGCAAGATTGGGAGGCAAGTTCGCCTCCTTTTTTATAAAGACTTTCGACAAGGAGCGAAGAACATGATTTGGTGGGTATTAATCGTATTTTTTGCAGGTTTCTTTGCAGGAAAGTTCATAAACACAAAGTGGATAGGAAGATACAATATAATACTCGTTCTTACAATGCTTTTGCTCTTTTCTCTTGGACTTAAAATTGGGAGTAACGATGAACTTTTCAGCAAAATTGATTCAATAATATTTTTCGGACTATTAATCGCACTTGCGGGTGGGGCGGGAAGTTTCTTGGTTGGTTACATTATTGAGAGAGTGGTGAATAAAAAATGAGCATCTTAATGTTGATTGGATCCGTTGTTATTGGACTGATAGTTGGACGTCTTACTCGTACTCAATTACCGGGAAATACTGTTGACATTGTTCTTTATTCACTTGTATTCTTGGTAGGTTTGGATTTAAGTAAGGAGAAGATAGAGAAGAGGTTTTTGAAAGATATAATAGGAAGCATAATTTCAACGATTGTAGGTACCCTTTCATTTGTATTAGTATTGTCCTTCTTCTTACCGTTGAAACAGCTTGAAACTATCGTTGCTGCCTCAGGATTTGGATGGTACAGTCTATCTGCAGTTCTAATCACAAACTCGTACAGTGCATATATAGGAAGTATATCTTTCTTTGCAAATGTGCTGAGGGAATTGATTGCAATAGTTATCTCCCCGTTTGGACTTAAATTCTCTCGTTACGGAACAATCTCTGTTGCAGGAGCAACATCCATGGATACACTCCTTGGAATTATAGCAACCTATAGCGACAGAGAGACCGCTCTTGTTTCCTTCGGACATGGGTTTATTATTTCCTTGCTCGTTCCAGTTTTTGTGAACATATTCTTGAAGATATTAACGTAGTGCACGTTTGAAAATCCATTTACTTTCGGCAGTTTTTGCTATTTACAAACGCCTGAGTAATAGGCATGTTGCAGTAGTTTGTAACAGAAAACTGGGTATAGTCGTTACGGTAGAGGGCTTTACAGTTAACAATAGATGGTGTAGAATGAAACTCGCCGTCTGACAGAAGGCAGACGGAAGGCAAAGAGAAGGAAAACAAAAAAGGGCAGTTGACAAAACAAAAAGGATATGGTAAATTAAGAAACGCTTGAGGAAAGCAA
>OFGS01000081.1_pt1 | contig 26601 bp, 22 predicted proteins | sample 1521851 | NCBI WGS metagenome assembly OFGS01 (sample SAMEA3142070, study PRJEB24117) | hot springs metagenome
GCAAATGAGAAAGCTATTTACATCCGAATCAGTAACAGAGGGTCATCCTGACAAAATCTGTGACCAGATTTCAGATGCTGTGCTTGATGCGATATTGGAAAAAGACCCATACGCAAGGGTTGCATGTGAAGTTGCAGTAACAACAGGTCTTGTTCTGGTTATGGGCGAGATTACAACAAAATGCTATGTAGACATACCAAAGATAGCAAGGGATACAATAAGAGAGATTGGCTATACACGTGCAAAATATGGATTTGATGCGGACACATGCGCTGTTATAACATCAATTGACGAACAGTCGCCTGATATTGCAATGGGCGTTGACAAGGCGTTGGAGGCAAAACTTGGTGAGATGACAGAAGATGAGATAGAGGCAATTGGTGCAGGCGACCAGGGTATGATGTTTGGCTTTGCTTGCGATGAGACTCCGGTTTTAATGCCAATGCCAATCTATCTTGCGCACAAGCTCGCAAGAAGACTTGCTTATGTGAGGAAAGAAGGTATATTGCCTTATCTTCGTCCAGATGGCAAAACTCAGGTCACGGTTGAGTATGAAGATGACAGACCTGTTCGAGTTGACACGGTGGTTGTATCCACACAGCACAGCCCAGAGGTTACACATGCTCAGATAGAGGCAGATGTTATTGAGCATGTTATAAAACCTGTGATTCCAGAGGGTATGCTTGATAAGAACACAAAGATTTTTGTAAATCCTACAGGAAGATTTGTGATTGGTGGACCTCAAGGCGACTCAGGGCTTACAGGAAGAAAGATTATTGTTGACACATACGGTGGATATGCACGCCACGGCGGTGGAGCTTTTTCTGGTAAGGACCCGACAAAGGTTGACCGCTCTGCAACATATGCTGCAAGGTATGTTGCAAAAAACATTGTTGCATCAGGACTTGCTAAAAAGTGTGAGGTACAGGTTTCATATGCAATAGGTGTTGCAAGACCACTTTCAATCAGGGTTGACACATTTGGCACGGGTAAAATTAGCGATGAAAAGATTGCTGAGATTGTAAAGAGGGTATTTGATTTGCGACCTGCTGCAATAATCAGAGACTTGGACTTGAGACGTCCTATCTACAAGCAGGTAGCAGCATATGGGCATTTTGGAAGAGAAGATTTGGACCTTCCATGGGAGAAAACTGATAAGGTTGATATAATACTCAAAGAAGCTCAGAATATTTAAAATTCTCGAAAGAGTAGTTCTAACTTTTTCAAGCCTTTAATAATGTTTATTAGAGCTTGTTTTGGATAAAATTTATGGCAAGTAAATGGATAGAAAGAATCCAGATGTGTCCCTTTATCAATATATATGGGTTATAGTAAAGTCTCTGTTCATGGTTTGTCTGCTGATACTTGTTATATCTATTTTTGTGATGTATTTTTCTATGCCAGACAAGATTGCTCTTTTTCTCACGCTATTTTCTATGTTTGTGGGGATAGCATTTTCTGGGTATGAGGCAGCAGCTATGTCACCCAACAGAAAAAAAGTGGCAGCGTTTTTGGTTTCAGTTTTTGTTACAGTCATACTTTTTGTCTTGAGCATCGTATTTAAAAAAGATTTTAATGTTTCAAAATACCAATTATATATCCTTCTGTTTGGACCGATTGTAGGGTTTTTGGCAGGTGCACTCAATTCAAGTAAGGCAAAAAGACCAAGAACAAAAAGAAGATAGAGTTTTTAAATAAATGCATTTTCCCCTTTTGCTTTCAAAAAGCAAAGGGGTTTATTTTTTTGCTTTTGAGCCACTTATGATATATAATAATCTCAAGAAAAAAATTAATCTTTTTGGGGGAAAAGATGATGAAACAGAGGATTGCATATCTTGTCAGCAGTCTTTTTACAGTTCCCATGGTAGCATTACTTGTTTTTACTATCATGTGGTTTGATAATAGTAAAGCAAACTTTAACAATAATTTATATTACTATCTGAATTCAGTATTATTTTTCACTATAATTCCTCTTTGTGCCTATATTTTTGCAAGGACCATTCCTAAGTTTAAGGCTGGGGGAAGAGAAGCTGAGAGAAAACTTGCATTTATGTTTGGAATAGTCGGGTATGTACTTGGAAATATAAGTCTTGTGTTTATGAAAAAACCAACAAAGGCTATGATAGGACTTTATTTATCATATCTTATCTCAGCCTTGATTTTGGCGTTTGTGAATAAGGTCTTGAGGTTCAAAGCAAGTGGTCATGCATGTGGAATAACCGGTCCGATTGTTGCAATAAACTTTATTGCGGGAATAAAGATGCTATATTTGGCATTGCTCATTCCTCTTGTCATGTGGTCAAGACTTGCGCTAAAAAGACATGATACAAAACAGCTTTTAGCAGGTGCTGCCACTTCATTTTTTGTCACGCTCATAATAATGATTTGGATATACTAAGGTTCTTAAATTAAGTTATTTTCTGCGTTTGAGGGGGATTTTTTGAAGTATGATTTTTCAGAAGAAGAGATGGATTTTGAAAGATAATAACAACCTTGAAAATATGGATATTGAAATTGATGGTAGAAAAATAAAGCCTCAAATTATAAAGGTTTTGAACAATAGAGGTGTACAGGAGAAAGAAGAAATAGAGAGATTTTTAAATCCTTCACTGAAGAATCTTCACAATCCCTTTCTTTTGAGTGACATGAAAGAGGCGGTTAAAATAATACACGAGGCTATTTTGCACAAAAGCAGGGTATTAATATATGGTGATTATGACTGCGATGGAGTCACAAGTACATATCTACTCTATTCCACTTTGAGAAATTTCTTGCCCACAAGCTATTACATTCCCAATAGATTTAAAGATGGATATGGACTCAATCTTGATGTTTTAAAGAAACTGGAGGATAAGTTTGACCTGCTTATTACTGTTGACACAGGGATTAGCGCACAAAATGAGGTAAAGTATCTTAAAGAAAAAGGGAAAAAGGTCATAATCACAGACCATCATGAACCGAAAGAAGTTTTGCCAGATGCTGATGCTGTGATAAATCCTAAAAGAAAAGATAGCGTTTATCCTTTCAGGGATTTGGCGGGTGTTGGGGTGGCGTTTAAGCTTTTACACGCACTCAAAAGCTCTGGGCTAAATCTTAAACTTTCTGAGTATCTTGATGTTGTTGCAATTGGTACAATTGCAGATGTTATGCCTCTTGTTGATGAAAACAGGATTTTTGCAAAGTTCGGGCTTAAGGTTTTAAAAAATACGAGAAACGTTGGACTCAAGAAGCTTATAGAAGTAGCTGGACTTTCGTCAAAAGAGGAGCTAAAGCCGTATGATGTGTCGTTCATAATCGGTCCGAGACTGAACGCCGCTGGGCGAATTTCTGATGCGAATTTGGCTGTGTCACTTCTTTTAGAGAAGGATGCTATAAAAGCAGAGAGTATCGCAAAAAGACTTGATGAGGAGAATAGAAAGCGTCAGGAGATAGAGGAAAAGACAATCAAAGAAGCCCAGAGCTTGATTGCCAAAAACAAAAGTATTTTAAAGAAGAAGATATTTGTTCTTAGCAATGGTTCATGGCATGCTGGAGTTGTTGGGATAGCTTCTTCAAAAATCACAGAAAAGTATTACAGACCTTCTCTTTTGCTGACACTCGCTGACGAGGGTGTTTTAAAAGGTTCAGGAAGGTCAATTAAAGGTTTTAACTTGTTTGAAGCACTCAGAAACTGTGCAGAAATTTTGCTCAAGTTTGGTGGTCATGAACATGCAGCAGGTCTTTCACTTCCTGTTGACAATGTTGACAAACTTGACGAGATTTTAAACTCAATTGCACAGGATTATCATTTTATGATATTCAAGCCGGCAATTGAAGTTGACCTTGTGCTCTCTTTAAATGAGATTGATGATGAACTTATCGACCAGATTTATCTTTTAGAACCGTTTGGGGTTGGGAATCCTGAACCTACTTTTTTGATTAAAAATCTTGTTGTGGAGAATTTTAGATTCATGGGTGATAGCAACAAATACTACAAATTTTTTGCTGGCAACTCAACAAAATATGATGTTGTGTGCTTTTCCAACTTGGAAGATGAAGATGAGCTGATTTCAATGAAAAAAGTTGACATTGTTTGCAAGCTCGAAAAAAATCTTTTTAACAGTGTGAGAAAAAATCAGTTCAATATCATTGATATCTGTGAAAATGTTAGTTTTGGGGTGGTAAAAGACCTTTACAATAATTTAAAAGCTATTAGGAATTGCAGTTTTAATTTTCAAAGATATGAAGTAAAAAGAGGCAATTTGCAGGAGATAGAGGGAAGAAGATGTATCTTTGTGGCTTTTTGGCCACACATTGCTCTTAATTTTTTGAGATTTTTAAAAGGAGAAGATGTTGAAGATGAGTTTTTTGAATTTTTGAATATGCAAGGTAGAATAATTCAGCATCAAAGTAGCCTCAAAGAGGTGTATTTTGACGATATCTTTGCAACAAGGCTTGATAAGCTAAATGCCGTTATGGATGAGGCAGACTTGGTTGTTGCTCTTGATATGCCTTCTTATCAGTATGTCAAAAACTTTTATCAAGATGCTAACACTCTTTTGATTGATCTTGATAACAAATTTGATGAATTTTCACTGCAGATAAATGAAGAATGTGTTAATGTTTATAAAACACTCAGGGATTGTGAGTTTATATCTTACAATTTTTCGGGTATATATGAATCAGACCCATTTTTGAAGGTAGTAAAACTGCTTTTTATTGTCCAAATGTTTGAAGAGGCAGGTCTCATTTTAGCAGAAGTTACTCACGAGGGAATTGAGGTAAAAGAGTTTTTTAAAACACATGAAAAGGTGAACCTAAAATCTACAAAGATGTACAGCTTTTACAGAACATTGGAAGGATAAAAGATGAAAGGGGGAGTTTTGTTGAATGTAGGCGTTTATGACTTTATATGGCTTGGGATTGGTCTTGCGTTTTTGATTGCGGATACGTTTATAGGCTTTGTTTTGTTCCCAATTTATATATCAGCATTTGCTGTTTTTATTCTTGATTTGTTTATCAACAATATTGCACTTGAAGTAGGGATATTTATTGTTCTGGCAGTTAGTATCTTCTTAATTTTTAAGCCCAAGATAAAAAGGTTTCTTCAAAACATGCCCAAAATAGAAAATAGAAGTTTTGTATCTGTTGGCGATGAATTTTTTGTTGAAGAAGTATCTGAGGATGGATATTTTGGTAAGATAAAAAAAGACGGGATATTTTACAACATCTACAGCCAAAAGAAGCTTCAAATAGGGGACAAAGTCAGGGTTACAAGGGTAGAAGGGCTAAAAATCTTTGTTGAAAAAATTGAGGATAAGGTATAAGGAGGGGAAAGTAAATGCCTACAATTGGCTGGGTAATACTTGTTGTAGGACTCTTTTTAATATTCTTCTTCTCAAGCATCAAGGTTGTCAGAACAAAATACTGCTATGTTGTTGAAAGGATTGGCCAGTTTCACAGGGTTTTAGAACCTGGTGTTCACATCATCATTCCGTTTATTGATAACGTCAGAGCAAAGGTAAATATGCAGGAACGAATTCTTGATGTTCCGCCACAGGATGTTATTACAAAAGACAATGTGAGAATAAAGATTGACTCTGTTGTGTTTTTTGAGGTATTTGATGCAAAGATGTGCACTTACAACATTCAAAACTATCAGGCGGCGATTATGTATTCAGTGCTCACAAACCTTAGAGATGTTGTTGGTAACATGACACTTGACGAGATATTTTCATCAAGAGAAGTAATTAACTCAAGACTCACATCTGTTTTGGACCAGATAACAGATAACTATGGTGTTAAAGTTAAAAGGGTTGAAATAAAAGATATTATTCCACCAGCAGAAATTACACAAGCAATGGAAAAGCAAATGAAAGCAGAGCGAGACAAAAGAGCCATGATTTTGGAAGCAGAAGGTGTAAGAGAAAGTGAGATTGCAAAGGCAGAAGGGTATAAGCAGGCGCTTATAAAGAGAGCTGAGGGTGAAAAGCAACAAAAGATTTTGCAGGCAGAAGGTCAGGCTCAGGCAATAGAGATGGTAGCTAAGGCTCAGGCAAATGCTATTGCGTATGTCAACAGGGCAATAAAAGAAAGTGGAACAGATGCGGTTGTCCTTGCGATGAGACAGATTGAAGCTGCAATTGAGATTGCTAAAAATCCAGCAAATAAGGTGTATATCCCAACAGATGCGTTCAAAAATCTTGGAACTCTCATTGGTGCGTCTGAGCTAATAAGAACAAATGATAATACAAACTCTCAACCATCATCACAATAAAAAATGATGAGAGGTGGCAAAACGAAAGATGAGGAATGTATATGACATTGCATATGAACTTGCCACTGCTTTGAAGGAGTCGAACGAATTTAAGAGGTTTAAAGCTGCAAAAGAAAAGATTGAAAAGGATGAAAAGTTAAAACAGATGATTTCTGATTTTAAAAAGAAACAGTTCGAACTTGAACAAAAACGCCTAAAAGGTGAAGAAGTTACGAGCTCTGATGTGTATTCCTTGCAGCAGCTTTATCAGATAATATCTCTAAATCCAGATATAGAAGAGTACCTTTCTGCTGAGATGATGCTGGCAAAGATAATTGCTGACATTTCAAAAATCATTGCTGACAGTATTGAGCTGAAAGACGAAATTTGGGGATTTAGCGAGAATAAATAAAAAAACAAAAATGAGGGGATTTGCTCAAAGATGGCAGATAGAATAATTTATGATTACAAAAAGGAAAAGACCAAAAGAGTTTTGAAAAGAGTAGGATTTGTTTTGGCGCTGCTGATTTTGATTGCCATTGCATTTTCGATCGCGTTTGATTTGTTTTTAGAGCTAATCCAGATAAGAGAGATTGGTAAGAATTTTGTCAGTGTATTCTGGAAAAATTTCTATGTAAAACTTTCCGTACAAATAATTTCTTTTATTATATTGTTTTTTGTGTTCTTTACAAACAACGCAATTGTGAAAAAGAATGTAGAAAGAATTGTAGGGAAAATTGGCTTTTTGAAGAAAAACATCCTCAATATTATTCTTTCTCTTTTCTTAGCACTTATTACAAGCAAGTATTTAGAAAATAATCTCTATATAAAGTTTTTAACATTGACACATTCTAAACCTTTTAATATCAAAGACCCAATCTTTAAAAAAGACATAGGTTACTATGTGTTCGAAAGACCATTTTATCTGACTGTGGTGAATTTCCTCTTTTTCTTGATGATATTCGTATGTGTATACACAGTGGTATTATATTTAGTGCTCTATACAGTTTCATTTGTTAGCAGAACAAGTTCATGGAATATTCTATCTGATAAAAAGGTCAGGTTCCATATATTTTTCAACCTCATACTCATATTTGTTGTAAAAATATTTACTTTAAAGTACGAAATGGAAGGACTTTTGTACTCTTTCTTTGGAGAAGTTGTGGGAGTTGGATATACAGATTATTATATTAGAATGAATTACTTTAAGCTATCTTATATAGTTTTGGCTGTGATTATTGCGCTTAGCATTTACTTTTTTATAAAAGGAAAATATTCAACTGTTGGGAAAGTCATGCTTTCATATATTGTTTGGGGAATTTTGGGGACATTAGTTGCTACGGCTTTTCAGTATTTTGTTGTATCTCCAAACGAGCAGGTGTATGAGAGACCGTTTTTAGAAAAGAATATAAAGTTTACACGGCTTGCTTACAATTTAGAAAACATAGAAGAAAAATATTTCCCTGTTGACACATCCAACAACATAACTGCAAAAGACTTGGAGCAAAACAGGGCGACAGTGGAAAATATAAGAATAACAGATTTTCCAACCACTTTAGACATTCAAAACCAGATTCAGCGATTTAAACAGTATTATATCTTCAATGATGCAGACATAGCAAAATACACCATAAACGGCAGGATAAAATCTGTGTTTATCTCTGCAAGAGAGATAAACTACGATGGCATTCCTACAAAGACATATATAAATCAGAAATTCCAGTATACCCATGGTTACGGCGTTGTTATGAGTCTTATGACAGAGGTGACACCAGAGGGTCAGCCAAAGTTCATTATAAAGGACATCCCAGTAAAAAGCTTAGATGGTGCACCCAAGGTTACCCAGCCACGTATCTACTATGGCGAAAAGACAGACCCGTATGTAATAGTCAACACAAAGGTTGATGAGATAGATTACCCGGAAGGTGATTCAAACAAGCTCTACAGATACACTGGTAATGGAGGAATAAAACTTACACCGCTTAATAGGCTGATATTTTCATATGTATACAAAGATTTTAGGCTTCTTATTTCTTCTGCCATAAATTCAAACAGCAAAATCCTTATAAACAGAAACATTGTTCAAAGGGCAAAAAGGGTTGCACCGTTTTTGGAGTTTGACCCTGACCCGTATATCCTGATTGATGGGAAGGGTCGTTTAGTGTGGGTTTTGGATGCATACACAAAAACAGGTTATTTTCCATATTCAGAGCCAACCGAAGAAGGTTTTAATTACATCCGAAACTCTGTAAAGGTTTTGATTGATGCGTACAATGGTACCTTGAAGTTCTACGTTGTGGACAAAAACGACCCCATTGTAAATGTCTACAGGAGCATATATCCTCAGCTTTTTGAAAAAGGAGACATTCCAGAAGATATTGCCGAGCACATAAGGTATCCCGAGTATATCTTTACTGTCCAGGCAAACATCCTAAAAAGGTATCACATGACAAATCCAAATGTATTCTACAACAAAGAAGACCTGTGGGACTTTGGCAAGCACAAAACGCCTGACGGGTCTATTGATTACATTCCACCATATTATAGTGTAATGAAACTTCCAGATTCGCAAAAAGAAGAAATGATTTTGATGGTGCCATTTACCCCGCTAAAATACAATACAATGATTGCATGGCTTGCAGCAGGTAGTAGCCAAGAAAATTATGGCAAGCTTGTACTCTACAAGTTCCCGAAAGGCTCAACTGTGTATGGCCCGCTGCAGGTGGAAAATATGATTGACCAGGACCCGCAGATATCAAAAGATTTGTCTCTTTGGAACCAGGGAGGCTCTAAGGTAATAAGAGGCAATTTGTTGGCACTGCCAATAAACCAAAAGATTTTGTACATCGAACCAATATATATTGCATCTGACAACGCATCAGCTTTGCCAGAGGTAAAAAGAGTGATTGCTGCCTGCAACGGCAAAGTTGTAATGGGAAGCAACTTAAATGATGCTCTCACGCAGCTAATTGGACAGCAGTTTGCACAAACTACCCAAGAGGTGCAAACGCCTCAACAGCAACAAGGTGCTCAGGAAATTCAAAGCTTTTCTGAGCAGCTTTCAAAGTTAAAAGGTATATTTGAGGATGCTAAGAAAGCTTTGAAAGAAGGTAATTGGGAAGAATTTGGGAGGAAGTTCAAAGAACTTGATGAGATGATGAAGAATATAAAATAACATGAGAGGCTCTTTGTGGGAAAATCCCAAAGAGCCTTTTTAGTTTTTCTTTTTAACAAAGATTACATACACAGGTAATCCAAGAATAGTAACTAAGATGGAAAAGATTGAATCTGTAGGGTTTGAAAATATGTTGTTTACAAGAATGTACAGACCACTGAAGATTGCAACAAGTGGAGTTATAGGATACAAAAATGTGTTGTAACCATCCTCATTCTTACCTTCTCTTTTTCGCTTGATAAATATCCCAATAAAGAACAGAACATAGAATATCCACGTTGAAAACATGGCAAGGTCTGTGAGCCTATTGAAACTTCGTGTAAATATATACAAGACAGAAAGAACATAAACAAGAATGCTTGAGTTCACAGGCGTTGCAAAGCGAGGATGAAGTCTTGAAAATATATTGTTTGCCACAAATTTCTGGTTTGCTGCCATAGCATATGGAATTCTTATACCTGTCAGGGCAAAGCCGTTTAATGTTCCAACAATGGAGATAATTATGCCAAGTGAAATAAGAGCCTTTCCAATTTGACCAAATAACTTTTCAGAGATAATGTTTATAGCATTTTCAGCCATTGCAAGCTTTTCAATTCCAATGACATTGATGTAAGCAATATTAACAAGAAGATAAACCAACATAACAAAACTCATTCCGAATATCAATACAAATACCAAATTTTTTTTTGGCATTTTTCATCTCTCCAGCAACATTTGGTACAGAAAGCCAGCCATCATAAGCCCATAATGTAGATAAAACGGCAAGACCAAAGTTTCGGGGATGATAAAAATAAGTATCAAAATTGCCAGCTGCTGCAGGTTTTATTAATCCAAAGAAAATAATTTAAAAAATAGGTATCAATTTCAAAACTGTTGCCAAAAGCTGAAGAGCTCCGCCATATTTGTTGCCTATAACGTTGATGATAACTATTGCTGTCAAGATACCTAAAGCTAAAATGTCATGCAATATCTGATTTGCATTTAACATACTTGATACTTGGTCTGCAAACAACACAGATAATGCAGAGAGTATGGCAGGTGTATAAATTAAAGTGTTCATCCAGCCAAACAAAAATGAGATTTCATTTCCATAAATCTTTTCAAGATAGACGTAAAGCCCGCCTGTGTGAGTATATCTTGCTGAAAACTCAGCAGCAACAAGCGCACCGCACAGTGACATCACTCCACCCAAAAACCAGGCCAAAAAAATAAAAGTGAAACTTCCAGAGTGCTTTGCAACAGGTGTTGCTTTAAAAAATACCCCTGAACCAATTACCATTCCCACAACTAAGGACAGTGCCATCCAGATGTTTAGATTTTTCTTAAGAAGAATATTGCTTTCCATCTTGCGCCCCCTTTTAGAAAAGTTGCTTCAAAAACTGCAGAAGCTTTGTCGCATTTAGCTAAAAATATAGCACACGAAAAACCTTTGCGCAAGAGAAATATTGTTGTGAAGCTTTCCGGCAGTGGTTTGTTTTGAAATGATTTTTGCATACTTTTAATAGTTTCATAAACAATTTGTAGATTAAATTAGCAATCTGGTTAGTTTAAATTTTAAATAAACGATAGTGACAAAATATCTGAGTTGTATTATAATAATTAATAAAAGACATCAAAATCAAATATAAAAACACATAAAAACAAAACTAATTAACTTCAGCTTCAAAAATCAGGCACAATTAAACATAAAAGCAAAATTGCACAAATATCAGTTGAGGAAAGAAGCATAAATTATGAATTTTGAACTACTACATCCAGCCGACCAGATAGTTATGATAATGGAGAGGATATACGGCTATGGTATGACAACAACGTCTGGTGGGAATATATCAATTAAAGATGACAACGGCGATATCTGGATTACACCTTCTGGGATAGACAAAGGAAGTTTAAAGAGCAGCGACATCGTCCAGGTAAAAGAAGATGGAGAAATCATTGGCAAGCACAAGCCTTCTGTTGAACTTCCGTTTCACGAGATGATATACCGCGCACGGCCTGATATAAAAGCAATGATTCATGCGCACCCGCCAGCGATTATGGCGTTTTCGCTTGCACGCAAAATTCCAAATACAAAACTGATTCCGAATGTTCATCTAATATGCGGTGAGGTTGAGTTAGTAAGCTATGCTTTGCCTGGAAGCACTGAGCTTGGTCAGAAGATAGCTGAGACCTTCAAAAGAGGAGTATCAACAGCCGTCTTGGCAAACCACGGTATTGTTGTAGGTGCAGAAAACCTTTTCAAAGCGTTTATGGCGTTTGAAACGCTTGATTTTTGTGCTCAGCTTGAGATAAGAGCAAGGCTTATTGGTGAGCCAAAACCTTTAAGGCCCAAAGACATTGAGATTTCAAAAGCAAAACAGGATATTCAAATGGATGAGTTCATTCCAAAGGCATATTCGAGTTTTGAAAGGCTGTCAAGAAAGAAGATGTGTGAACTTATCCATAGGGCATATGACCAGAGACTTTTTACAAGCACTCAAGGGACATTTTCTCAGAGGCTCAGTGATAACTCCTTTATAATAACACCATACATGGTTGATAGAAAATACATCCAGCCAGAAGATATTGTTAGGATAGAAAATGGGTACAAGGAGGCTGGGAAAAGGCCGAGCAGGTCAGTGCTGTTGCACAAGTATATCTATGAAAAGCATCCTGATGTCAACGCGATAATCATTGCTCATCCGCCGAACATAATGGCTTTTGCAGTGACAGAAAACGAGTTTGATTCAAAAACAATACCCGAAACTTATATTTCTCTCAGAAACGTTAAAAAGATTCCGTTTGGTTCATCGTTTATGCAGTCAAAAATGACTGCAGATGTGTTTTCTAAAGAAATTCCAGCTGTGATTGTAGAAAATGACTGTGTAATTGTTGTTGGTAAAGACCTTTTAGATGCATTTGACAAACTTGAGGTGCTGGAGTTTACTGCAAAGGCCATCATAGATGCAAAGAGGTTGGGTGATGTTGTTTTAATTAGCCAAGAGGAAATTGAGGAGATAGTAAGAGCATTTAAACTGTGAAAAAATATTTTGAAAGGGTTGATGAGATGGAAAAAAGTAAAAGCTTGCATGAGCTTGTATGGCTGTGCCAGAAGATTGGCAGAAAAATTGACTATGTTCAGGGTGGCGGGGGAAACATTTCTGTAAAGCTTGATTCTCAGTATATGGCGATAAAAGCGTCTGGTTTTAGGCTTGACCAGGTGACAGAGGATGACGGGTATGTGATTGTAGACTATCAAAAAATAGAAAGCTTTTATGAGAATGTCAATCTTTCGCAGAATAAAGATTATGAAAAAGAGAGTTTAGAGGTTGCTCAAAAGAGCATTTTAAGTTTTCCTGGGAAAGTTTTAAGACCATCGGTGGAGGTAGGATTTCACTCAGTCCTTGACAGGTACGTCATCCACTCTCATTCAGTAGATGCTAATATCTTGGCTTGTTCACGTGAAGGCAGGCAGCTGTGCTACCAAATATTTAAAGATGAAAATTTTAACTTTATCTGGATACCTTATATCAATCCTGGTTTTTCGTTGACCATTGAAATTGCAAACCAGCTCAGAAAGTTTCCAGCTGAAGATAAAAGACCAAAGGTAATCTTCATGGAAAATCATGGACTTATTGTGTCTTCAGATAATTTGAAAGAAGCCTATGAGGTGCACGAAAAGGTTAACCTTTTGATAAAAAGGTGGTTCAAAATAAGAGGGCGATATCCTTCTGCTGTGCTAAAGCAAATTGATGATAACAAATACCAGAGCAGAACAAGGTTTATCTTGGATTTTATAAAGTCAGAAAAGTTTGAAGTTGAACTATTTGAAAAATATCCTCTTTATCCTGACCAGCTTGTTTATATAAACTCAAACCTGTACACAGAAAATCCAAAGATAGAAATAGATTTGCAAAAAGGCAGAGTTGTATACAATGCAGCCTATTCAGAGGCACTTGCAACTGAAGAGACTTTGCTTGCTTATCTTTATGTGATAACCAAAATAAACAAGTTTGGTCTTACTATAAAAACTATGTCAGAGGATGAAATGGAATATATCAAAAACTGGGAGAGCGAAAAATATAGAAAAGAACTACTAAAGAAAATGGCAAAATAAGAAGGCAACAAGTGTTCTTGACCGCTTGTTGCCTTTTGTTATGGTAAAAAGTGTCACTTTTAATTTGGTTTTGACCACATTTTAAGACCAATATTTTTAAAATATTCAATTCTGTCCCTTAAATTTGGAAATTTTTCTTGCATTTTATCTGAGAAAAATCCAAGTTCTTTGTCCTCTGTTGCCATTATCTCATGTCCAATTAAAGCCCATGTAGTATCTATCAAATGCTTGAACTCATCCTGTTTTAATGCTTCACATATAAAACTTTGGCGGGGTGAGTTTATGTCTTCACCACTTATCTGAAGAAAATTATACTTTTCACAAAGGTGTTTGACTCTTTTTAGCTGAGTAAGAGTATTTCTTGATGGCATGTATGTCACTGCTTTTATGCCAAGCTCATCCAAAACCTCAAACAAAAGCTCAAGATATTCATCTTCAAATTTTTCACTTCTTTTATCGCCTGTGACAGATTCAACAACATCACCAAGATAGGCGTATGCAATTATCGCACCTATGTTTTTTGAAAACTCTACAACCTCTTTTATGTCAGGGCACTCATCTGTGGCATTTATATAGAATTTGGGGGTAAAATCGCTCTTAAGTAGCCCTAACAGGTCATATTCATAAAAAGGGTTTTGCTCATCGCTCAGAAAACCTTCTACTTTTTTACTAATCTCAATCTTCAATTCATCTTTGAGAAAATTTATCAATCTTTTTCCCTTGCCAATTCTTTCAATGAGCTTTTTTGCCAGAGCAAAAAGTATGTGTCTTTCTGTAACAGTGCCACCTTCACTATATTTTGAAATACTCACAACATCCTTTTCAAAATCCAAAACAATTTCGTACTTTGAAAGAAGACTATTGATGTTTTCCACCATCAGCCTATTTCTTTTCATCCTTCTTTCGATATACGGTTTAAAAAAGTTCATTACAGTTTCAATTTGGTTATGTGGAATTCCATGAATTGCAACATAGGCAATAGAATGCTGGTCAGGATTGTTTATTTTCTTGCCAGAAAGCAAGGTTTTTGAAAAGTCAGCTCTGCACTCAACACCAATGGTTGTTGCAATACCTGCTATTTTGCCAGCACGAATAAATTCATCGCTACCTGCTATGGTGTCGTGGTCCATTATACCTGCAGTTGGAAGACCGCTTTTTGCCGCCATGTAAATTGCCTTTGAAGGAGAGTATGGTGAAAATGAGTAAAATGTATGTATGTGATTGTTAATGACGCTACTTTTTGGTGGCAATGAAATCTTGCCTTGCCTGACAAGCTCAAAAAACTTTAAAAGAGATTCAAGTCTTCTCTCCTTATCTTCATGATTTAGTTCTTTTTCAAGAGCAAACTCAACTTGTGCCATGTTTCAAGTCTTTCTCCTTTTTAAAGATTTATCTCATTTCCTGACCACCTGTTACATTTATAGCCTGCCCTGTCATGTAGCTTGCTTCATCAGATGCTAAAAATACGAGCACGTTTGCAACATCGTCATATGTGCAGGCGCGCCTGAGTGGCACTTGGCTCAAATACTTTTCTCTTATCTGTTCTGGTGTAAGTCCTTGATTTTTGGCGTACTGCTCATAAAGGCTGTTTACCCACAAAGGCGAGTCAAGCAGATTTCCCGGGCATATAGCATTTACTCTAATCCCATACTCTGCAAGCTCAAGTGCCAAGCTCTGTGTAAGACCAATTCCACCAAACTTTGATGCAGAGTATGCAGAGTTTTTGTACGACCCTTTCTTTCCGGACTTACTATTTATCTGGATTATATTTCCTTTTCGGCGGGGAATCATAACCCTTGCTGCGGCTCTTGCGCACAAGAAATATCCAATGAGGTTTACATCGATTACCTTTTTCCACTCAGCAAGCGAAAATTCTGTAATAGGCTTTGCAATTAGTATTCCAGCATTTGCAACCATCAAATCAAGCTGGCCAAAAGTTTCAATGGTCTTGTCGACCATTGCCTCAACCTCTTGTTCGTTTGTAACATCACACTTTACAGCAATAGCTTCAGATAGCTCACTTGCAACTTTCTGAGCACCTTCCAAGTTTATATCCGCAACAACAACCTTGCATCCTTCTTTGTCAAGTCTTCTTGCCAGAGCCTCGCCAAGTCCCTGGGCAGCCCCTGTAACAATCGCAACCTGTCCTTCTAATCTCCTGCAGCTCATATTATAAAACCCCCTTTGATATTGCTTTAACATGTTGTCTTTTTGTTATATCTAAAATCAATTATACAATATGTGTTGTGTTTATGTCTATATCAATTTGATTTATTTTTGACTTTATTGATTTTTTGGCTAAGATGTATTATCATTATCTTGTAACAACCCTGATGTTATAGATAAGATTTTGATTTGTAAAGGAGGATATAAAAATGAAGACAAAAGCTGTGAGATTATATGGCAAAAACGATTTGAGACTTGAAGAATTTGAACTTCCACCAATAAGAGAAGACGAAATCCTGGCAAAAGTAATTTCTGATAGTCTTTGCATGTCTTCTTACAAGGCAGCAATTCAAGGAAGTGAGCACAAAAGAGTACCAAAAGACATAGACAAAAACCCGGTTATAATAGGTCATGAATTTTGCGGGCAGATAGTAGAGGTAGGTAAAAAGTGGCAGGATAAGTTCAAGCCAGGTGACAAATTTACAGTTCAGCCTGCGCTGAACCTCAAAGACAATCCGTATGCAGCACCGGGATATTCGTTCCAGTACATTGGTGGTGATGCGACATACATCATTATTCCGAATGAGGTGATGGAGCAAAACTGTCTTTTAAAGTATGAGGGTGATGCTTTCTTTTACGGCTCACTGGCAGAGCCAATGTCATGCATTATTGGCGCATTTCATGCAAGTTATCACACCCAGGCAGGCAAGTATATACACAAAATGGGTACATTAGAAAACGGTTTTATGGCAATCTTAGCAGGTGCTGGTCCAATGGGGCTTGGGGCTATTGACTATGCTGTGCACGGTCCAAGGCCACCAAAGCTGCTTGTTGTGACAGATATAAACCAGGAAAGGCTCGCAAGAGCAGCCTCAATATATACTAAAGAAGATGCTAAAAAGCATGGGGTTGACCTTTATTATGTCAACACTGCCAATGTAGATAATGTTGAGAATTATCTTCTTTCATTTACTGATGGTAGAGGTTTTGACGATGTGTTTGTCTTTGCACCAGTCAGAGAACTTGTTGAACTTGCAGACAGGATTCTTGCAAGAGATGGGTGCCTAAACTTTTTTGCAGGACCGAGCGACCCTAATTTTTCAGCACTTTTGAACTTTTACAATGTACACTACAACTCAACGCACGTTGTTGGAACAAGTGGTGGCAATACCGATGACATGATTGAAGCGCTTGATTTGATGGCAAAAGGTATCGTCAACCCCGCTGCAATGATTACTCATATCGGGGGGCTTAACTGTGTTGCGCAAACAACCTTAAATCTTCCCAAGATTCCCGGCGGTAAAAAGCTTATATACACGAATGTAGAGCTTGACCTTGTAGCAATAGAAGATTTCAAGGAAAAGGGAAAAGAAGACCCTCTTTTTGCAGAGCTTGCAAAGATTGTTGAAAAAAATAATGGTCTTTGGTGCAAAGAGGCAGAAGATTTTCTTTTAGAGAATGCTAAAAAGATTTGACAGTTAAAATTGAGTATTAACAGTATGAAAGGAAGATATGCAAAGTGTGTATAAATGTCTGTTATTTGGGAGAGGTAGAGTATCAAGAAGCTCTTTCAATTCAGGAGAGCATTTGGAAGCTGAGGGTTGAAAAGAAGATTGGTGACACACTGCTGCTGCTTGAACATCCACCTGTTATCACAATAGGAAGACGTGGCAGTAAGAAAAACATCCTTGTGTCAGAGGAGTTTTTAGAGAAGATAGGTGTCAAGGTGTTTGAGGTAAGCCGTGGTGGGGATGTGACATATCACGGTCCTGGTCAGCTTGTAGGATACCCAATTTTTGATTTGGCTTTGACAAATAGAGACATAAAAAAGTTTGTGTATCTTTTAGAAGAGGTTTTTATAAGGCTTTTAAAAGACCAGTTTGAGATTGAAGCGCACAGGGATGAAGACAAATACACCGGTGTTTGGGTTGAAAATAGCAAGATGGTTGCTATAGGTATAGCAGTTAAAAAGTGGGTAACCATGCACGGATTTGCTTTCAATGTAAATACAAATCTTGAACACTTTTCGTGGATTGTCCCGTGCGGACTGAAAGATAGAGGTGTTACATCCTTAGAAAGACTGATTGGAAAAACAATTCCATTTGAAGATGTGGTGGATAAGGTTCAGACTTATTTTGGAAAGGTTTTCGGCAAGAGTTTGGATATCTTGGGCAAAGAAGAGCTTTTAGATTTGCTGAAAATTCAAACGCAAGAAGGTATGAAAAGATGAGCAATGCAAAAAAGCCTGATTGGCTGAAGATAAGAGTAAAGGCAGATCAAAAAATAGATGATGTCATAGAAATTTTAAAAATGTTTTCTCTTAACACGGTGTGTGAACAAGCTCAGTGTCCAAACATTTATGAGTGCTTTTCAAAAAAAACTGCCACTTTTTTGATTATGGGCGATGTATGTACAAGAAACTGCACATTTTGTGATGTAAAGAAAGGAAATCCAAAGGAGCTAAATACAGATGAACCGGGGATGGTTGCTGAGGCTGTAGAGGCACTTGGGCTTGAGTATGTTGTCATAACCTCTGTTACAAGGGATGATTTAGAAGATGGAGGGGCTTCTCACTTTGCAGAGTGCATAAGAAGCATTAAAGGAAAAAGTAAACATACTAAGATTGAGGTTCTAATTCCTGACTTTAAAGGTAGTTTTGAATCAGTTTCAAAGGTTGTAGAAGCTTCACCTGATGTTGTTGCACACAATATAGAGACCATCGAAAGGATATATCCCTGCGTAAGACCTTTGGCAAGTTATAGAAGGTCGCTTGATGTCTTGAGGATGGTAAAAGAGATTGATAGAAGTGTATTTACAAAATCGGGTATCATGGTTGGGCTTGGTGAGACAAAAGATGAAGTTAAAAAGGCGCTTGAAGACTTAAGAAAAGCAGAGTGTGATTTTGTAACAATAGGACAGTACCTATCTCCTTCCAAAAATCACCATCCTGTTATTGAATTTGTTCATCCAGATGTCTTTGAAGAGTACAAAGAATTTGCAATTTCAATTGGATTTAAGTTTGTTATGTCAGGTCCTCTTGTGAGAAGTTCATATATGGCAGAGAATGCAAAGGATATAATTGAAAATGTCCGCAGAATATGAAATTAGAAAGACAAAAATCAAAATAACATTGACAGAAAACAAACAAAATGATACTATTGAATTGGAAATGAAAAAAGTTAACATGATAGATGAAAAAATATATCAAATCTATTGAAGCAAATAAACAGGTCAAATGGAGGTCATTAATATGGCAATGCCTGTAATAATGCCCAAGCAGGGGCAGACTGTTGAGAGCTGTATAATTACAAAGTGGCACAAGAAAAAAGGTGATAAGGTTGAGGTTGGCGACCTTTTATTTTCTTACGAGACCGACAAGGCAAGCTTTGATGAGGAAGCAAAGGTAAGTGGTGTGCTTCTTGACATCTTCTTTGAAGAGGGTGAAGAGGTTCCTGTCTTGACAAATGTGTGTGTGATTGGTGAACCTGGCGAGAATGTAGAAAAATTCAATCCAAAGGCATCTTTGGAATCTAAAAAAGATGAAGTTTTGAATTTACAGGCATCTGACCACGAGGCGCCGATAGAAACTGAAGAAAAAATTCCAAACACTTCTTTACAAACTGAAGGAAAATTAAAAATTTCGCCCAGGGCAAAGAACTTAGCTGAAAAGCTAAATGTTGACTTTAGGTTTGCAAGACCTTCAGGGCCAGATGGAAGAATAATTGAAAGAGACATTTTAAAACTTTTTGAGTCAGGACCGGTATTTACAAGTGCGGCAAAGCAGAAAGTAAAAGAAATTAAAGATGCTCAGATTTTAGAGCCAACTGGCATTGGTGGTAGAATTACAACTTTTGACATTGAAAGAGCAAAGCAGGAAAGCTATGTTTCAAAAACTTCTGAGGTTTCTGTGCCAGATGGAGAATATGAAGACGTACCTCTTTCGAATATCAGAAAGGCTATAGCAAAGGCTATGTATCTATCACTTACCACAACAGCTCAGCTGACATTACATACATCATTTGATGCAACTAAAGTTCTTGAGTTTAGGAAAAAAGTAAAAGAAAATAGAGAAAAACTGGGACTTGAGGATATCACAATAAACGATATAATCCTTTTTGCAGTCTCAAGGGTTTTACCAAAACACAAATTGCTCAATAGCCATTTTTTGGATGACAAAACGAGATATTTCAAGAATGTTCATCTTGGGTTTGCTGTTGACACAGAGCGTGGTCTTATGGTGCCAACAATATTCAATTGTAACCAAAAGAGTTTGAGCCAAATCTCAAAAGAAGCAAAGGAGCTAATTAGCCTTTGCAAAAAAGGAACAATCTCACCAGACCTTTTAAAAGGAGCAACATTCACTGTCACTAACTTAGGAAGCTTTGGCATAGAAAGTTTTACACCTGTCCTAAATCCTCCTCAAACAGGGATTTTAGGTGTAAATACAATTGTTCAAAGGCCTAAGGAAGAAGATGGACATATAAAATTCTATCCTGCAATGGGGCTATCACTAACATTTGACCACAGAGCGTTAGATGGAGCCGATGCAGCAAGGTTTTTGAAAGATTTAAAGGAGCTTTTAGAAAACTTTGATTTGTTTTTGGCACTCTGATTTATTTAGAGAGGGTGAAAACTTAGATGAAATACGACCTGATAATCATAGGCGGTGGACCTGCGGGGTATCTGGCAGCAGAGAGGGCTTCAAAAGGAGGACTCAAAACGCTCTTAATAGAAGAAAGGTATTTGGGCGGTGTTTGTCTCAACGAAGGGTGTATTCCTACAAAAACCCTACTATACAGTGCAAAGATTTTAGAAGGAGCAAAGCACGGTTTTAAATATGGTGTTGAAGTACAGAATATTGCGTTAAACCACAAAAAGGTACTTGAAAGAAAAGACAAAGTAATAAAAACTCTTGTGACAGGAATAAAAAGTAAGCTCAGAAAAAACGGTGCTGAAATACTCAGCGGCCATGGAGAGATTTTGGGAAGAAGCAGCAAAGGATATGTTGTAGCGGTGGGCGATAAAGAGTTTACAGCAGATAGACTCTTGATAGCCACAGGTTCTTCACCATTCATTCCACCAATTGAGGGCGTGAAAGAGGGGCTTGAAAGAGGATTTGTGTTGACTAACAGAGAAATTCTTGAGATTGAAAGTGTACCAGCCTCTTTGGTTGTGATTGGTGGGGGAATTGTTGGGCTTGAGATGGCGTCATATTTCAATTCGGCAGGCTCAAAAGTGACTGTGGTTGAAATGCTTGACCACATTGGCGGCAGCATGGATAGGGAAATTTCGAATATCCTACTTGAAACATACAAAAAAAAGGGAATTGAGTTTGAACTTTCAGCAAGAGTTACTAAAATTGATGACCGAAAAGTGGTGTATGAAAAAGATGGAAAGTTTTTTGAAAAAGAGACAGAGAAAGTTTTGCTGAGCGTCGGAAGAAGACCAAATATCACAGGATTTGGACTTGAAAACATAGGAGTTGAGGTTGAAAAAGGGTGTGTAAAAACAGATGATAGAATGAAGACCAATGTCCAAGAGGTGTATGCTGCGGGGGATGTAAACGGCAAGCTCATGCTTGCTCACACAGCATACAGAGAAGCAGAGGTTGCTGTATGGAATATGCTTGGAAGAAGGGTGAAGGTGAACTACAATTCTATTCCTTCTGTTGTATATACAAACCCGGAGGTTGCATGGGTGGGCGAGAGCGAAGAGTCGGCAAAAGAAAAAGGCTTGGAATATGAAATTGTAAAGCTTCCTATGCTTTACAGTGGGAGGTTTGTTGCTGAAAATGAAGAATTTGACGGGCTTTGCAAAATATTGATTGATAGAAGGAAACGAACAATACTTGGCTGTCACATGATAGGAAACTACAGCTCAGAGATAATTTACGGTGTTGGTGTGATGATTGAATCACAACTGAGAGTTGAAGATATAAAGGATATTGTATTTCCACATCCGACGGTTAGCGAAATCATAAGAGAGGTCATATTTGAACTATAGAATTTGTGGGGGAGGTTGATTTTAAAGATGCCAAAATCACAGTTTATTGACCCGAACGAGATAAGAAAAAGTGGCTGGATAAAATTCTATGATATTCCTGTGAACCAGTATAACAAAACCTTAGAAGAGGAGAGACAAAACTTTTCAGATGACCAGCTGATTAGAATTTACAGAGACATGCTTATAATCCGCGAATTTGAGACAATGCTCTCTTTAATAAAAACAACTGGAGAGTACAACGGGATAAAGTATGACTATCCGGGACCGGCACATCTGTCGATTGGTCAGGAAGCAGCGGCGGTCGGCCAGGCTTTTGTGTTGGATAAAGATGACTTTATATTTGGTTCACATAGAAGTCATGGAGAGGTTATTGCAAAAGGTCTTTCAACAATTGAAAAGCTCAACGACGATGAGCTTTTGAAAATCATGGAGAGCTATTTTGATGGAGCAATACTTAGAGTTGTGGAAGAAAACCTAAAAAATATCTCAAGCATTAAAGAACTTGCAGTCAACTTTTTCTTGTATGGCACGCTTGCCGAGATATTTGGAAGAGAGACTGGGTTTCAAAAAGGTCTTGGCGGGTCTATGCATGTGTTCTTCCCACCGTTTGGAATTTACCCGAACAATGCAATTGTTGGCGGGTCTGCTGACATTGCAGTAGGGGCAGCTTTGTTTAAGAAAATCAATAAGAAAAATGGCATTGTTGTTGTCAATATCGGCGATGGTTCGATGGCGTGTGGACCTGTATGGGAGGCTATGTGTCTTGCTACAATGGACCAGTACAAAAAACTGTGGGATGAGGAGTACAGAGGTGGTCTTCCAATAATCTTCAATTTTATGGACAATCAGTATGCTATGGGCGGGCAGACACGCGGCGAGACAATGGGATATGATATGCTTGCAAGGGTCGGTGCAGGTGTTAACCCTGAGCAGATGCATGCTGAGCGTGTTGACGGTTACAATCCTTTGGCTGTAATTGATGCAATGAAGAGAAAGAAATACCTGCTTGAACAAAGACAAGGTCCAGTGCTTTTGGATATTGTCACATACAGGCTCACAGGCCACTCTCCATCTGACTCATCTTCTTACAGGACAAAAGAGGAGATTGAGGCATGGGCTGCTCAAGACCCAATTGTAACTTACAAGGATGAGTTAATCAGAGCAGGTATTGTAACAGAAGAAAAGATAGAGGAGATTCAAAGCTATGTAAAAGAACTTATAACAAAGATATGTGCACTTGCTGTTGATGAAAATGTTTCGCCAAGGATAAATCTTGTGAAAGACCCGGATGGTATAGCGAGATATATGTTTTCAAACCAAAAAATAGAGAAGATGGAAGAAAGAGTTCCTGAGGTTTTAATTCCAAAAGAAGAAAATCCGCGCGTAAAACAGATAAAGAACAAAATAAGAGTAGGAATTGTTGACGGGAAACCTGTTCCAAAGGCGAAGGTGTTCAATCTCAGAGACGCAATATTTGAAGCGCTGCTTGACAAGTTCTACACAGACCCGACACTTATCTCATACGGGGAAGACTTGCGCGACTGGGGTGGAGCTTTTGCGGTCTACAGAGGACTTACAGAGTCTTTGCCATATCACAGGCTATTTAACACCTGTATCTCAGAAGGTGCAATAGTTGGGTCTGCAGTTGGATATGGGATGTGTGGTGGCAGGGTTGTTGTTGAGATAATGTACTGTGACTTTATCGGAAGAGCAGGGGATGAGATATTCAACCAGCTTGCAAAGTGGCAGGCGATGAGCGCAGGGACATTGAAGATGCCTGTTGTTGTGAGGGTTTCTGTTGGTTCGAAATATGGTGCACAGCACTCCCAGGACTGGTCTTCTATTGTCTCTCACATTCCCGGGCTCAAAGTTGTATTCCCAGCAACACCTTATGATGCAAAAGGGCTTATGAATAGCGCCCTGTCTTCCACAGACCCAGTCATATTTTTTGAAAGCCAAAGACTGTATGATATTGGAGAGCTTTTCCACAAAGAAGGTGTACCGAAAGGATATTATGAGGTTCCAATTGGCGAACCTGATATCAAAAAGGAAGGTAAGGACATTACAATCCTGACAGTTGGAGCAACGCTGTACAGAGCACTTGATGCAGCTAAAATCTTGGAAGAAAAGTATGGTGTTAGCGCTGAAATCATTGACGCAAGGTCGCTTGTGCCTTTTAACTATGAAAAGGTGATTGAATCTGTCAAAAAGACAGGAAAGATTGTGCTGGCATCTGACGCATGTGCAAGGGGCTCAATTTTGAAAGACATGGCAGCAACAATTGCCGACCTCGCATTTGACTATCTGGACGCACCACCTGTTGTAGTTGGTTCTAAAAACTGGATTGTTCCTGCATACGAATTTGAAAACTATTTCTTCCCGCAAGCTGACTGGATTATTGACGCAATTCATGAGAGGATTATGCCGCTCAAAGGTCATGTGCCAAAGAACAACTTCACAACAAATGAGATTTTAAGGACAAATAGACTTGGTATATAATACTTTTAAACCCAAGATGAATTTTCGGGATGTGGTGTTGTGAATGATTTCAGAAGACAAAAAATCCTGGAGATATTAGAACAAAAAGGGGAAATTCAACTTCAAAAACTCAAAGAGTTTTTTCCGGACATATCGACCATGACGCTGCGGCGCGATTTGATTGCGCTTGAAAAGGAGGGGCACCTCATTCGGACACATGGTGGTGCTGTCAGCACAAAAAAGTTGTGGCAACTAACTGGCCAGGAAGACGAGTATTCAAAGCGTGCCCAGGAAAATATTGAAGCAAAGATGAGGATTGCAAATATTGCAAAGGGACTTGTTGAAAAGAACAGGTCAATATATTTTGACGCAGGTTCCACCATCATGTGTCTTGCCAAAATCCTCGATAGTGACAATTTCACAATCATCACAAGCGGGCTTAACATTGCACTTGAACTTGTGAAAAAGAAAAATGTCTTTGTTGTGATGCTTGGGGGAATTGTTAACAGCAACACCTTGTCAGTGTCTGGTCCAAATGCTATATTTTTTCTTGACAAAATGAACATTGACATTGCTTTTATGAGCGCCTCAGGTTTTTGTCTTGAAACAGGATTTAGTGTTTCAAATGCATATGAAGGTGAGCTCAAGAGAAGGATAATCGACCGAAGTCAAAAAGTAGTTATGCTTATGGATACTTCAAAAGTGGGCAAAAACATGCCGTTTTCGTACGCAAGGCTTGAGGAGATTGACATATGGATTTGCGAAAAACAACTTCCTGAAGATATTGAAAAGGCTGCTCAAGAATGTGGTGTTAAGATTTTATATTGAGGGAAAAGGGAGGGAAGGTTTTTTATGAGCTTGGATAGCGAAAAAATTCTTACCGATTATGAAAGGGCGAAAGAGGTTTACAAAGATATTGGTGTTGACACAGATGAAGTTTTAAACAAGATGAAGAGGATTAGTATTTCACTTCACTGCTGGCAGGGCGATGATGTCACAGGGTTTGAAGAAGCAACAAAAGGCATGGGCGGTGGCGGAATTTTAGCAACAGGAAACTATTTTGGCAGGGCGAGAAACGGCGATGAACTCAGGTCTGATTTAGAGTTTGCTATGAGCCTCATTCCTGGTAAGCACAAGGTAAATCTTCACGCTATATATGCTGAGACAGATGGGAAAAGGGTTGACAGGGATGAGCTTTCAATTGACCACTTTGAAAAGTGGCTCAAGTGGGCAAAAGAAAAAGATATAGGGCTTGACTTTAACCCCACATTTTTTGCCCATCCAAAGGTACAGTCTGGATACACACTCTCAAGCACAGATAGAGGTGTCAGAAAGTTCTGGGTAAAGCATGGCATAAAGTCAAGAGAAATTGCATCCCAAATAGGGAAAGAACTAAAAAAGACCTGTATAAACAACATTTGGATTCCTGATGGGTCAAAAGACTTTACAGCAAAGAGGTATGAGCACAGGAAGATTTTGAAAGAATCTTTAGATGAGATATTTGCTGCGTCGGTTGACAAAACCTATCTTGTTGATTCTGTTGAGAGCAAGCTTTTCGGAATTGGGTCTGAGGCATTTGTTGTTGGTTCTCATGAGTTTTACATGGGCTATGTTTTTACAAGCAAGCACGATATAGCAATTTGTTTTGACCTTGGACATTTCCACCCGACAGAAAGTGTGGCTGACAAGATTTCGTCAGTTTTAGCATTTTCAAAGAAGGTGCTTTTGCATTTGAGCCGTGGTATGAGATGGGACAGTGACCATGTTGTTGTGCTAAACGATGAGGTGATGTCTGTTTCGCAGGAAGTAAAAAGAGCAGATGCTTTTGACAGAGTGTTTTTTGCATTGGACTTTTTTGATGCAAGCATAAACAGAATCACTGCTTGGGTGACAGGCGCAAGAGCTGCTTTAAAATCAATTCTGTACGCTTTGCTTGAACCTACACATCTTTTAAATGAAGCTGAAAATGAAGGGGATTTTGGAAAACGGCTTGTGCTTTTGGAAGAGTTCAAAACTTTACCATTTGGTGCTGTGTGGAACAAGTTCTGCTATGAAAGTAACGTCCCTGTTGGAAGCAGCTGGCTTGAAAAAGTAAAGGAGTATGAGGATAAGGTTTTGAAAAGTAGGATATAAAAACAAGAGAGGCTGCAGCTTGCAGGTAGGTTATATAAAACTGGCTGCAGCCCTTTTTATATCCACATTATTTAAACGGGTTTTCGTCCTTGTAGAGCATATTTGCTGGTTGGTTGAACGATATGTCATCAACACCAAGCATTTTCATTGCGTCAAATAGAACTTTTCCGACATGTTTGAATGCGACTGCTGTGTGGTGCGGGAACCTCTTTTGAATCAGAACGTATCTGTAGAATCTTCCCATTTCTTTTATTGCAAACACACCAATTCCGCCAAACGAACGTGGGTCAACGTCAATTACCTCACCCTGTGCAA
>OFGS01000082.1_pt1 | contig 26591 bp, 24 predicted proteins | sample 1521851 | NCBI WGS metagenome assembly OFGS01 (sample SAMEA3142070, study PRJEB24117) | hot springs metagenome
TTTTTTAAAAAATTTTTTGTTCCCTCTTGCTTTGGAAATAAGGTTGGAATATAATATATTGTGCTGGATGAAAAATAACGACACAATATATAGTGGTTATTGATTCATTAAAAGACTTTTATGTTTATAGAAACTTTTAAATTTTGAAAAAGCAAGTGAAGGGAGAAAGATAGCGATGATTACAAAGGTAATGAAAAGGGATGGGACTATAGTTGACTTTGACAGAAAGAAAATCGAAAATGCTATATTTAAAGCTGCAAAAGCTGTTGGTGGTTCTGATTACTCAATTGCTGAAAAGCTTACTGACCAGGTCATAGAGCTTTTAGAAAAGAAGTTTGGCTATTCAATTCCTCATGTTGAAGACATTCAGGACATAGTGGAAAAAGTTTTGATAGAAAATGGTCATGCAAAGACTGCAAAAGCATACATTCTCTACAGAAAACAGCACCAAGACATGAGAGAGTTCAAAAACCTGTTTTTGGACATTGAAAACACAGTTGACCAGTACATTGGAAAGATGGACTGGAGAGTCAATGAAAACAGTAACATGAGCTATTCTCTCCAGGGGCTGAACAACCACATATCAACAGCAGTTATTTCAAAGTACTGGCTAAACAAGATATACCCAAAAGAGGTTGCAGAGGCGCATATAAACGGCGATTTTCATCTTCATGACTTAGGAGTGCTTGGAGTATACTGCTGTGGCTGGGATTTGAGAGACCTTCTTTTAAACGGTTTCACAGGTGTTGAAGGAAAGGTTGCATCAAAGCCGGCAAAACATTTTAGAAGTGCTCTTGGTCAGATTGTCAATTTCTTCTACACACTTCAAGGTGAGGCAGCGGGCGCACAGGCATTTTCAAACTTTGACACATACCTTGCACCTTTTATATACTATGATAAGCTCACATACTCTGATGTAAAACAGGCTCTGCAGGAGTTTGTGTTCAACACAAACGTGCCAACAAGGGTGGGTTTCCAAAGCCCGTTTACAAATATAACCTTGGACTTAGTACCTCCTTCCACCTTGAAAGATGAGCCAGTTATTATTGGCGGGCAGATTATGGACAGGACCTATAAAGAGTTTCAGCGCGAAATGGATATGTTCAACATGGCATTTGCAGAGGTTATGATGGAAGGAGATGCAAAGGGAAGAATATTCTCATTCCCAATACCCACATACAACATCACAAAGGATTTCGACTGGGACAGCCCGGTTGTAAACAAGATAATGGAGATGACAGCAAAGTATGGCCTTCCTTACTTCAGTAATTTTATAAACTCTGATATGAAACCAGAAGATGCAAGGTCAATGTGCTGTCGCTTGAGACTTGACAACCGTGAACTCAGAAAACGTGGCGGAGGTCTATTTGGTGCAAATCCACTGACTGGTTCTATTGGTGTTGTCACAATTAACTTGCCAAGAATAGGATATCTGTCAAAGTCCGAAGATGAATACTTTGAGAGATTGGCAAGACTCATGGACATTGCAAAGACAAGCCTTGAGATAAAAAGAGAGGTATTAGAGGACCTTACCAAAAAAGGCTTATATCCATATTCAAGATTTTACCTGCGCGACATCTATGCACGCTATGGTGAGTATTGGAAGAATCACTTCAATACAATTGGAATTGTTGGAATGCACGAAAGCCTGTTGAATTTCATGGGCGTTGGCATTGATACAAAAGAGGGAAGAGAGTTTGCTATAAAAGTGCTTGACTTTATGAGAGAAAGGATTAGAAAGTACCAGGAAGAGACAGGAATTCTTTACAATCTTGAGGCAACACCTGCAGAAGGAACATCATACAGGCTTGCAAGAAAAGACAAGCAAATGTTCCCAGACATTATTACATCAGGCAAAGACGAGCCATTTTACACAAACTCAACCCAGCTTCCTGTTGATTACACAGATGATATATTCACAGCTTTGGACCATCAAGAAGAGCTTCAGATTCGCTACACAGGCGGAACTGTTCTGCACGGCTTTGTTGGTGAGAAGATTGACGATATTGAGGTTTGCAAGGAGATAGTCAAAAAGATTGCATACAACTATAGAATTCCATACTACACAATAACACCAACATTCTCTGTATGCCCGGACCATGGATATGTTGCAGGTGAACACTTTAGCTGTCCAACCTGCGGCAAAGAATGTGAGGTTTACAGCAGAGTGGTTGGATACTATAGACCTGTCCAGTGCTGGAATAAGGGTAAGCGGGAAGAGTTTAAGTTTAGGAAAGAGTATAAGATTGCTGTATTAAGATAAATTAAATGAAGAATATAGTGAGGTAATTTAAAAAGCAGGGAAGAAAATGAAGGTTAAAAATTCTTCCCTGCTTTTTTCAATATATAAATTGATTGCATTTTGCCTAATTTGATATAATTAATAAAAACCAGAACTGTGATATAAAAAAGAAAGGAGAGAGAAGGTGTATTACATAGGAATTGACTTGGGAGGAACAAACATTGCAGCTGGAATTGTTGATGAAGAAGGGAAGATTATAAAAAAAGGTTCTGTGCCAACAGGTGCACACAGGCACTACACAGAGATTATGAAAGATATGGCAGAGCTTAGCCTCAATCTTGTAAAAGAATGCGGACTTTCTTTAGACGACATTCACTCAGTTGGAATTGGAAGCCCCGGTACGCCTGACAATGAAAAGGGCATGATTCTTTACAGCAACAATATTGCGTTTTTGAACGTGCCTATGAGAGAAGAGATTCAAAAATACATTCCAAAACCTGTTAATATAGAAAACGATGCAAACTGTGCAGCATATGGAGAGTATATAGCAGGCGGTGCAAAAGGCACAAGGATTTCGGTAACAATAACTCTTGGCACGGGAATTGGCGGTGGAATTATAATTGATGGTAAGATTTACACAGGTTCGCACCATGCAGGTGCTGAGCTTGGGCATATGGTGATTTGTGTTGACGGTGAGCAGTGTACCTGTGGAAGAAAAGGGTGCTGGGAAGCGTATGCGTCCGCAACAGCTCTTATTCGTATGACACGTGAGGCTGCTGCAAAAAATTTAAATGGTACTATCATGAAGCTTGTAAATGGCGATATTTCAAAGATTGATGCAAAAACAGCTTTTGATGCAAAGCGAATGGGAGATAGTGAAGGTGCAAGAATTGTTGATAAATATGTAAAATACCTTGCTGAAGGGCTTACAAACATCTGCAATATATTTGAACCCGAAGTTATATGTATTGGTGGTGGGGTTAGCAAAGAAGGAGAGTATCTTTTAGAGCCTGTGAGAAAGCTTGTATATGAAAAATTCTACTGCAAACAGGTTCCAATGCCTAAAATCATTCCTGCGGTTTTGGGAAATGATGCTGGTATAATTGGGGCTGCGCTTTTAGCAAAGCAGCTGTGAAATGTAAAATTACAAAAGAAGGTGGGTAAGTAAAAAATGAAGATTGAAAATGGAAGCAAACTTCTTTTCATAGGCGATTCAATTACAGACTGCGGCAGAGCAAGACCTATTGGAGAAGGTCTTCACTGGAATAACCTTGGCAACGGATATGTTTCCCTTGTACAGGCACAGATTCTTGCAAAGTACCCAGAAAGCAGAATAAGAGTTATCAATATGGGTGTTGGTGGAGATACTGTAAGGCATCTCAAAGCGCGTTGGCAGACAGATGTTTTAGATTTAAAACCTAACTGGCTTTCTATCATGATAGGTATAAATGATGTTTGGAGACAGTTTGACAACCCTTTGATTCCAGAGTGTCACGTGTATTTAGATGAGTATGTTTCAACATTAAACCAATTGATAGAAGAAACAAAGCCAACTCTTAAAGGACTTGTTCTGATGTCGCCATTTATAATTGAGGATAACAAAAATGATGCTATGAGGAAAAAGATGGATGAGTACAGATTTGCAATGAAAGAAATAGCTCAAAAACATGGTGCAATCTTTGTTGATGTTCAAGAAGCTTTCGATAGATTTTTGAAATACTATCATTCATATGCGCTTGCGCTTGACAGAATTCATCCAAATTTAACAGGTCATATGATAATTGCAAACGAGTTTTTGAAAGCAATAGGTTTTTAAACAATAAAAGCAGGGCAGGCAAAAGAAGGAAGTAGCTTTCTTGATTTTGCCTGCCCAATTTTTATATTTTAAATTGTTCAAAATGGATTTCAATCAGGAATTTCGACCCTTTTTATATGCCAAATCTCGTCTGCATACTTTTGAATGGTGTTGTCACTTGAAAAAATTCCAGATGCTCCTATGTTGATTATCATCATCCTGCGCCAGCGCCTTGTGTCTCTATAAAGCTTATCAATCTTCATTTGAGCTTCATGGTAAGAGTCAAAATCCTTCAGTACAAAATACTCATCGTTGTATGTTATCAAGTGATTATAAATATCCATAAACTCATCTTTTGGCACATCAAAGAAGTTTCCAATCAGCTGGTCAATAATTTTTCGGATTCTCAAATCCTTTTGATAAAGCTGACTGCTACTGTACCCGCCATTTTTGTAGTAGTCCAAGACCTCTTCAGCCAAAAGGCCAAAAATGACTATGTTCTCATCACCCACTGCCTCTTTTATCTCCACATTTGCACCGTCCAAAGTTCCAATGGTAATTGCGCCGTTCATCATAAACTTCATGTTGCCTGTGCCAGATGCTTCTTTTGAGGCTGTTGAGATTTGCTCTGACACATCAGCAGCAGGGATAATTTTCTCTGCTAAAGATACACAGTAGTTTTCCAGGAACACTACTTTGAGTTTGTCTTTTACATCTGGGTCTTTGTTGACCTTTTCAGCAATAGAATTTATGAGTTTTATAATCTTTTTTGCAAGGATATAACCCGGCGCTGCTTTTGCTGCAAAGATAAAGGTTCGCGGATAAATATCCAAGCTGGGATTTTCTTTTAGCATATTGTAAAGATGCAAAATATGAAGAGCGTTCAGAAGTTGGCGCTTGTATGCGTGAAGCCTTTTTGCCTGCACATCAAATATTGAGCGCGGGTCAACCACGATGTTGTATTTTTCTTTTATATACTCGGCAAGTTTGACCTTGTTGTTAAATTTAATATTCGCGACAAGCTCCTGTGTGAGCTTATCTTCTGCAAAATCTTTGAATCTGAGCATGAGGATAGGCTCTTTTATCCACCTGTCTGTCTGCAAAGTTTCAGAGATGAGCCTTGCCAAATCTGGATTTGCTTCAACAAGCCATCTTCTGTGGGTAATACCATTTGTTTTGCTGTTAAACTTTTCAGGATAGAGGATGTAAAAACATTTCAAAACTTCATTTTTTAAAATCTCTGTGTGAAGTTTTGAAACCCCATTTACAGAGCTGCTACCAATAACAGCCAAGTGCGCCATGTTTATTTGACCATCATGGATGATGGCCATATTGCAAACCTTTTGCCAGTCCCCACCTGTGCGCTCGAGCATCTCGCTGCAGAATCTTCTATTTATCTCTTCGATTATCGTATATATCCTTGGAAGAAGAGTTTTTACCATATCAATTGGCCACTTTTCAAGCGCCTCAACCATGATGGTATGATTTGTGTAAGCAACAGTTTTTGTTGTTATATCCCATGCATTTTCCCATGGAAGTCCCTCTTCGTCAATCAGTATCCTCATAAGTTCTGGTATAACGAGTGCTGGATGTGTGTCGTTGATTTGGATCATTACGTAGTTTGGAAGCTCATAAATTGGTTTTCCACGTTTTTTGAACGACCTTATAATACTCTGAACACCGGCTGATACAAAAAAGTATTCCTGTTTGAGCCTCAAAATCCTGTTTTGCTCGTTTGTGTCGTCTGGATACAAAACTTGGGTGATAGACTGCACCATATACCTGTATTCTACAGCTTTGATATAGTCACCTCTTGAAAACGAAGCAAAATCAAATACATTTTCGAACGGCTCTGCACTCCAAAGCCTCAAGGTATTTACAGTATTGCAACCATATCCAATTATAGGAATATCATAAGGTATTGCCCACACAGGTTCATAGTTTTCATGGAAGGCTTTCAGTTTTCCATCAACAATATCAAAACGCACTGTTCCACCAAACTTTACAATGCAGGCTTTGTCGCTTCTTTTTACCTCCCACACATACTCTTCAGAAAGCCAGTTGTCAGGCACTTCAACCTGATACCCATTTTGAATTTTTTGTTCAAAAAGACCGTATCGATATCTTATCCCGTTTCCATGACCGGGAAGACCCATTGATGCCATAGAGTCCAGAAAACATGCAGCAAGCCTTCCAAGCCCGCCGTTGCCAAGTCCTGGTTCTCTTTCTGCCTCTTCAATGTCTTCAAGAGTTATGCCAAGTTCGTTTAAAGCTTCTCTGCAGACATCACGTATTCCCAAGTTTATGAGATTGTTGACAAGAAGTTTCCCAAGAAGGAACTCTATCGAAAAGTAATACACCTGTTTTACATCGTTTTGCTTGTAGTACTTGTTTGTCTGAAGCCATCTCTCAAAAGAGTATTCCTTTATAACCTCGCCAAGAGCAAGGTATTGCTGATAAGTTGTTGCTTCTTTTGGGTCAATTGCAAATAGGGATATAATCTTTCGCTGAAAATCCTGCTTTATCTTTTCTTTGAGTTCTTCTTTTGAAAGCCCCTTAATTCCACCTATCATCAAAAATATTCCTCCTAAGTCTGAATTTTTATGAGTTTAAAAGGCTTTCATAAACCTTTTGATATTCGTAGGCTGAAGCATTCCACGAATTGTCTCTTGTCATTGCCTGATAAATAATAGATCTCCACTGAGCTTTGTCGTGATATATGGAAAGTGCATATTTTATGATAGCAAAAAGCTCTGCAGGGTCATAGTTTGCAAATGAAAATCCCCAGCCCTCACCTGTAAACTGATTATAAGGTTTTACTGTATCTTTAAGTCCACCTGTCTCTCTGACAATCGGCACACTTCCATACCTCATGGCAATCAGCTGTGATATTCCGCAAGGTTCTGTCAAAGATGGCATAAGATACATGTCAGATCCAGCATAAATTTTTCGTGCGAGTTCTTCGCTATAACATATGTTCACAGACACTTCAGAGGGATATGCTGCAGCATAGTGTCTGAACATCTGCTCATAATGGTAATCACCAGCCCCTAAGATAACAAGCTGAACTGGTAGTGTCAAAAGCCTGCTTAAAATTTTTTCTATAAGATCAATTCCCTTTTCCTTTGTCAGTCTTGAGACCATACCAATGACTACAATTTCATCTGTAACAGGTAAATTTAACATTTGCTGGAGTCTAAATTTATTTTCCTTTTTACGGCTTTCAAATGTATTTGCATCATAATTTACAAAGATAAATTTGTCCGTTGCAGGGTTGTAAACTTCATAGTCAATTCCGTTAACAATGCCTATTAATTTTTCTCCAATCCCAGACAAAAGTCCATGTAGTCCTTCGCCGTGAGAAAGTGTTCTGATTTCGTTTGCATATGTTTTGCTCACAGTTACAACCTTGTCAGAGTAGATTATGCCTCCTTTTAAGAATGAAATTGCATCATAGAATTTGAGCCTGTTTTCATCAAAGTATTCATCAGGAAGGGAAAGGAGATCATGCATAACTTCTTTTGGGAAGACACCCTGATACTTCAAATTGTGTATCGTGAGAACTGTCTTTATTTTCCGATGCTTTTCAGAATGCATATAATGAGCTTTCAATAAAACCGGGATTATGCTTGTGTGCCAATCGTTTACGTGAATGATATCCACGTCAAAGTCAAGATGATACACAGATTCACATACAGCTCTTGAAAAGAATGAAAACCTTTCTCCATCATCATAATAGCCGTAATATCCCGGTCTTTTGAAGTAATATTCATTGTCTATAAAATAGAATGGAACGTCATCTAAGTTTAAATACTCAATACCACAGTACTGGTTTCGCCAGCCAACAGGGACTGTAAAGTGACACAGATGTTTCATCTTTGTGGAAAAGTCGGAGCTAATATCACCGTACTTGGGCATAATGACTCTGACATCAATTCCCAGTTTTCTTAGCGCTTTTGGCAGAGAATATGCCACATCTGCAAGACCTCCACTTTTAGCAAAAGGGAATGCTTCAGACACTGCAAAGAGAACTTTCATACCCTTTTCACCTCTTTTAACTGGCTTAAATTTATAAAACTTTGCTTTTCCATCACAAGAGGATTTTTGTTATGCCCGATCAATGTGGCATTTTCATCTATTACCACGTTTTTGTCTAAAATGACATTTTTCAATATGGCACCGCTTTTAATAATGCATTTTGAAAATATTATGCTGTTTTCAACAATTGCATCTTTTTCTATTACAACTCCTCTTGAGATTATGCTATTTTTTACCTTGCCTGCAATAAGGCATCCGTTTGATATAAAGGAATTTTCAACTTCACATGTGGAAAAATACCTTGTCGGTGGCGAGTCGTTGGACTTTGTGTAAATGGGTCTTTCCTCTGAAAAAAGTTCACGCTGGATATCAACATTTAACATGTCCATTGATACTTTAAAGTATGAGGAGATAGAGTTTATACATCCTACATATCCTTTAAACTCATAAGCTTTTAAGTTAATATTCTGGACATTTTTGTATATAAAATCTCTGAATGTTGTACAGTTGCCATTTTCAAGACATGTCAAAATACAGTCAATCAAGAATTCTTTGCTGAGTACAAACATATCCAAAGATATGTTGACAGTTGTGCGCCTTCCTATGTTTTTCCCAACTCCCATTACATTTGAATTCTGGTCAATCATCAGGGTAGGAAGTTCAATAAAAAGATCATCTTCGTTAGCAATTTTTTTATAGACAACTGTCACATCGGCACCACTTTCTTCATGGAATTTTGCTACATCTTTAAAATCTATATTGCAAATCATATAAGATAAAGTTAAAATTACCATTTCCTTTCTACTACGAAGTAAAAATTCCACATTACTTTTCAAAAGTTTTATGTCACTTATGGAAGGCGGTTCATAGGAATAGTTGAAGATGTAAAGGCCATCAACCTTGCGGTTTAAATCCCAGGGTTTGCCTGTTCCAACATGGTCTATCAAGGACCTGGACTTAGTTGGAGCCAAAATCCCCACGTTTGTGATGCCTGCATTGACAAGATTTGAAAGCACAAAATCAATAACCCTGTATCTGCCAAATATAGGAATTGACGCTAAAGGCCTTGTTGCTGTGAGGCTTTTGAGTTTACTTTCATTTTCTGTAAGGCTCACAATACCTAAGTAATTTGTAAGCATTTTAATCTCCTCCACTCGATTATTCTGAAATTATGATGTCAGAAGTCACCTTTTTGTTTTCAGGAACAACTGCAATTTTCCCCGGTTTTCCAATAACTTTGCAACCTTTTGTAACTTTTGCCCCTGAGCACACAATTGCATTTTCAACGATAGCACCATCTTCGATTGAGGCACTGCTAAGTAAAACAGAGCTTATAACTTTGGCATTTTGGCCTACGTACACGTTGTATGACAAAACTGAATTGTAAACCTCACCCCAGATGTTGCAACCTTCTACTACCATCGACTTTTTGACCTTTGCACAAGGGGCTATGTATTGAGGTGGATATGCAATTGATGAGGTATAAACTTTTGTTTCTTGGTTATAAAGGTCTAAAGTGCAACTTGGCGCATCCAAAAGACACTCTTCATTCAAAAGGTCCATGTTCGCCTCCCAGTAAGACTCAACTGTTCCTACATCCTTCCAGTAACCCTTGAACCTGTATGCAAATAATTTTTCACCTTCTTTTAACATTTTGGGAATTATATTTTTTCCAAAATCGTGTGCAGATTCTTCATCTTTTGCATCTTCTTTCAGATACCTCTTTAGTTTGTCCAAATTAAAGATGTATATCCCCATTGACGCAAGATTGTTTTTTGGATGTTTTGGCTTTTCTTCAAACTCGTATATTCTACCGTCTTCTTTTGTATTCATGATTCCAAATCTTGAAGCCTCTTGGATAGGAACTTCAATGCATGCAATTGTCACATCAGCTTTCTTTTCCTTGTGGAATTTAAACATCTCTTGATAGTCCATGGTATAGATGTGGTCGCCAGACAGTACTAAAAGATACTCAGGTGAGAACAACTCCACAAAGTTCATATTTTGGTATATAGCATCTGCAGTGCCTTTGTACCAATTTCCGCCACTGTCATTTGTGTGAGGTGGCAGGATGTAAACACCACCTTTTGTGCGGTCCAAATCCCATGCAGTCCCGATTCCAATGTGACAGTGTAATGTAAAAGGCTGGTACTGAGTCAAAACTCCGACAACGTCAATTGATGAGTTTGTACAGTTGCTTAGTGTAAAGTCAATTATCCGATACTTTCCCCCAAACTCCACAGCAGGCTTTGCATTTGTTTTGGTAAGCTCTTTAAGCCTACTTCCTTGCCCGCCAGCTAAAATCATTGCTATAATCTCACGTTTGGGACCGTTCATTTTAATCACCACCCTATGTCTTAATATTGTTGTCATTTTGATTCTTTTCTTCTTGAGTATTGAAAAATTCAATTGGCTTGAAAATCAAACACGAAAGCGAAGGAAGCCTAAATTCTATGCACTGGTTATATCCATGCCATACTTCATCAATTGTTTTAAGTTTTTCTGTGTTTACTATATTATTACCACCAAATTCAGCTTTATCACTGTTAAATACTTCCAAATACATACCCTTTCTTGGCACGCCTATTTTGTAATTTTCATATGAAGCAAGACCAAAGTTACAAATGACAACAAGGAAATCATCAGGATCTTTTGAAAATCTCAGGTATGATATGACACTCTGTTGCCAGTTGTGAACGTCTATCCATCTAAAACCATCCATTTTATGGTCAAGCTCCCACAGAGCTTTGTTTTCTAAGTAGAATCTGTTTAAGCTTTTAATATAGTGCTGAAGCATGCGGTGCATGGGATAGTCCAAAAGTAGCCAGTCAAGCGATGCATAAAATCTCCATTCAATGAACTGACCAAACTCACCACCCATGAAAAGGAGCTTTTTGCCCGGATGTGTGTACATATAGCCATAAAGAAGTCTTAAGTTTGCAAATTTCTGGTTGTAATCACCTGGCATTTTGTCAAGCAAAGATTTTTTTCCATGAACAACCTCATCGTGTGAAAACGGCAGAATAAAGTTTTCAGAAAATGCGTACATTATGGAAAATGTCAAAAGATTGTGATGATGTTTTCTCTCGTTGGGATGTTTTTGCATGTACTTTAAAGTGTCGTTCATCCATCCCATGTTCCACTTGTAATTAAAGCCAAGCCCTCCATCGTATGTTGGATATGTGACCAAAGGAAATGCAGTTGACTCTTCGGCAATCATCAGGACATTAGGATATTTTGAGAATATTGCCTTGTTGAGCTTTTTTATAAATTCAATTCCTTCTATGTTTTCATGTCCGCCATATCTATTTTTCTGGTTGTTGTTCATATAAATGATGTGAGAAACAGCATCTACCCTTATTCCGTCAATGTGATAAACATCAAACCAAAACATGGCGCTTGAGATTAAAAAGCTTTGCACCTGTGGTTTTGAAAAGTCAAATGTGGCAGTACCCCATGTGTAGTTTTCTCTCAAAAGCTCATCCTCATATTCATATAAAAATGTTCCGTCAAACCTATAAAGTCCATGCTCATCTTTGCAAAAATGAGCTGGTACCCAGTCAACTATTACTCCAATTCCATTTTGGTGCATAATATCTACAAAATACATAAAATCCTCAATACTACCGTAGCGTGATGTGAGAGAAAAGTAACCTGTTGGCTGGTAACCCCATGACATGTCAAGAGGGTGTTCTAAAACTGGCAGAAGTTCTATGTGTGTATAGTTCATTTCTTTTATGTAGTCTACCAGCATGTGGGCAAGTTCACGGTAATTATAAAACTCACCGGCCTTCTCTAAACTTCCATCCTTTTTCATTTTCCATGATGCAAGATGCACCTCATAGATATTGATGGGCTTGTCATATGGTGGAGTTGTTTTTCTTTTTTCCATCCATTCCTGGTCATGCCACTCATAGTCCGGGATATTCCTTACGATTGATGCTGTGTTGGGTCTGACTTCTGAGTAGATTGCATACGGGTCAGCTTTTAAAACCCTTTTCCCATCAGCACCAATAATCTCATATTTGTAGAGCTCTCCTTCACCAATGCCTTCTACAAACAGCCACCAAAGTCCACTGCCATAAACTCTCATCATCTTGTGATTTTCGCCGCACCAATTATTAAAATTTCCAACAACAGACACGCTTTTAGCATTTGGTGCCCACACACAGAAAACTGTTCCAACCTTGCCTCTATAGTTTACAACCCTGCTCCCCAAGAACTTGTAACTTTCGAAATGCTCTCCTGATTCAAATTTTTTTATGTCAGATAGGTAAATAGTAGATTTTACTTTTTTTATCACATTTTGTCCCTCCAGTGAAAAGAGTTTTGAAGAATAGGTAGTGTTGTATAAAAAATTGAGATTTTTAAATGCAAGTTAAATTAGTAATATTGTATTAAAGACATTGGAATATATTATACAAATACAACAAAATTATAATTTAATTATAACATTGACGTAAAATTAAAGCAATAAGAAAATTCTTTTTCCTTCTATAATATTTATACCCTATTATTTGCTATTTATAGACAAAGCGCAACCTTGATTTGACGGTGATTAGAAATTGGGACTATAATGGTTATAAAATATTAATTATTGTGAATGAAAGCGAAAAATTTAAAAGCGTAAGTAAGAAAAAATATTATATAAACATAATGAAATACTTTTAAAAGGAGGGCAAAAAGTGCAAAAAAGAGGTTTTCTATTTCTTCTTATAACTCTTTTTTATTTTTTAGTTCCTATGAAGTGGTTGGAAAACTGCTAATATCTTTAGTAAATCCATATCAGTTGAATTTTCTTCGTTTCTTTTTTGGAAGTCTTATTCTTATGCCGTTTGCTATAAAAAGCCTCAAGGTAAAGGGTATTGCTTTAAGATTTAAAGGCTTCGCTTTTTTGTTTTTGATAGGCACTATCAATGTAGTAATTAGTATGTTGTGCCTTCAATTGGGGCTGAATTTGACACGCAAAGCAGGTTTGGCTGCAGTTACATTTAGCTCAAACCCTCTATTTGTATCAATATCAGCACACTTTTTGTTAGGCGAGAGATTAACCATCAAAAAAGTGTTAGGGACGGGCGTGGGAATTGTAGGGACAGTAATAGCATTTTATAACAATCTATTAATGAATCACAAATATGCTTTAGGGGTTTTGCTGCTGCTATTTTCTGCAATTACTTATGGAATATACACTGCAATGGGAAAAAAGTTTACTCAAAAGAGTGATAGCATTGTGATGAATGCTTTTTCTTTTTTGTTTGGAAGCATAGTACTGCTGACTTTTATCCTTTTCAAGCATTTTCCAGTATTCATGGTACCGCCCAAGGCAGTTATTCCTATGCTCTATTTGACAATTTGTGTTACAGGGATTGCTTATTATACATATTTTTAGGTTTGATGTATAAAAGTGCAAGTTTAGGGTCTATGATATTTTTCTTAAAACCTATTTTGGCTTATGTATTTGCTACTGTATTTTTTAATAAACAACTGTCTGCAAATTTAGTATTAGGCACACTAATAGTTCTTTTAGGAATAATAATCGTTCAGTGTTCTGAGACAAAACCATTTATCAAATAGCTCAAGCACAAAGAATAATTTTTGTAATAAATTTACATAAGGAGGAATTAGCTACTATGTCGACAAATGTAAATGTCAATAATCCTTTTGCAGCTTTGAGTTCAAAAAATTTTAGATACTTTTGGATAGGGCAGTGCATTTCACTAATTGGTACATGGCTGCAAAATACAGCTCTTTCATGGCTTGTATTAACAATTACAAGGTCGGCATTTTTAGTTGGTCTGTTTAATGCAGTGCAATTTACTCCCCAGCTTGTTTTGTCTTTGTTTGCAGGAGCTGTGGTTGACCGGTTTCCAAATAAGAAACTCTTGATTGGTACTCAAAGTTTACTCATGACATTGGCATTTTTACTTTTCATTTGTATATGGACAAAATTCATCAATTATCCTCTTTTGCTTATTTTTGGATTAGCTTTGGGAATAATAAATACATTTAATATGCCTACGAGACAATCTTTTGTTATTGAACTTGTAGGTCAAGATTTGCTTGTAAACGCCATAGCTCTGAATTCTTTGAACTTTAATCTTGCAAGGGTGGTGGGACCTGCAATCGCAGGGGTGCTTTTGAAAAATGTTGGTATGGCAGTATGTTTCTTGTTAAATGCTGTTAGTTTTATTGCTGTGCTGATAGGGCTATTTTTAATTGATGTAGGTTTGAAACTTACAATGAAAAAAGACAATACCGATAAAATGATAAAGGATATTTTAGATGGCCTGAGATATGCAAAAGATAACACAGTAATTATAAAAACAATAGTTTTAGTGCTGATTATGAATATTTTTGTAATGAACTTTAATGTATTGATTCCGCTGTATACAAAGTATGTGCTCAGAAGAGATGAAGCAGGCTATGGTTTTTTGCTGTCTTCAATTGGAATAGGTGCACTTTTGGGGGCACTTTTTGTTGCAGCCACAAGCAGAAGACCCATTTTAAAGAGGTTGTATTTTGCACTTATAATGTGCAGTATTATTTTAATTGTTACTGGCTTGAATAGATATTTTGTAATATCTCCTTTTCTATTTGGTACGGAGGGCTTTTTTATGATTTTATTTACTACAACTGCAAATTCTAACCTTCAGCTTTCCTCTGATGATGAGCACAGAGGAAGGGTAATGAGCTTGTATACTTTGGTTTTTGCAGGCACAACACCAATTGGCAGCATAATCTCAGGAACGTTTGCACAGATTTTCAAAGTAAAAGGAGCATTTATTGCATGTGGTTTACTATGCTTATTGCTCTCTTTTGTTGAACTTTTAGCTGTAAGGAACGAAAACAAAAAATAAAGTTTTGCATGGAGGTTGAAAGTTGAGTCGACAGTAATATAAAATATGATTAAAATAGCTGAAATGGAGAAAAAACAAATGACACACAATTTGCATGAAGGGCACAGAGAAAGGCTCAAAAGAAGATTTATCGAACAAGGGCTTGATGGTTTTGAAGATCATCAGGTGTTAGAGCTTCTTTTATTTTTCAGCATTCCAAGGAAAGACACAAATGAGATTGCACACAGGTTAATTTTAACTTTTGGAAGCATATCAAATGTATTTGAAGCTCACCCAAAAGAACTTCAGAAAGTAGATGGTGTTGGAGAAAATTCTGCTGTTTTGATATCTCTTATTTCTCAAATATCAAGAAGATATCTTGCTGATAAAAATAGAAAAACCTTTCAGCTGAGGAATGTAGAAGTAGCAGCAGAGTACATAAAGAGTTTGTTTGTTGGCAGGAAAAATGAGGTGTTTTACGTTATTTGCCTTGATACCCAGTTAAATGTGATATATTCTGTGCCACTTTTTGAGGGTACAGTTAAAGAAGCAGTGGTATATCCACGAAAAGTTGTTGAGTGTGTTATTCGTTACAATGCAAGCAGTGTAATTTTGGCTCACAATCATCCAGGGGGGTCGGTAAGACCTTCAATGGATGACATTAAGACAACACAGAAGATTGTCAATGCTTTATCGACAATAGGTGTTGCTGTAAATGACCATTTTATAGTGGCAAAAGATGAGTACTACAGCTTTGCACAAAATGGGATGCTGCCCCAGCCTCAAATATGAAATGGATGTTATTTTAATGGGGCTGCTCAACTGTCTTTTTGAGCAGCCCCTGCTTATTTTACGTTACCTTAATCCTGCTGCAATTGACACTGCCAGCTGATGCTGAGGATCAATTTGATTGTCTTTGTGGCGAAGACCATTGAATGTGTATACATCAAAGTGACCATCCATTCCATTTACAATTGTATCAAGATTTGGACCGTAGCCATATCCACCGCTTCTGTTTGCAACATTTTGGTTGTAAGGCACACCATCTATTCCTGCATGTGGCATGCCAGAAACTGACACGGCTATTCTTCTTCCATTTACTTCAAGTATAAACGGACGTCTTTCCCATGAAAAGCTTCCGCCAAATATCTCTTTCATAATTTGAGTGTCTTTAAAGCTCAAGGTTTCTACATCGGCATGACTTGCCCCCATTGTTCTTTTTGCAAAGAAGTATTTTCCTGTCTGAATGTCAATAAACTTGCCAACACTGCCGATTGGGAATACATAATTTCCCTGCGAGAACCAGTCGAGCATTTCAACTCCGTACTCATTTGAATGCACAGCAACTGTATGAACTGGCACTTTTAAGGTTTGTCCTGCATAGATGTATGAGTTTTGATTTAGATTATTTGCCGATATAAGTTCATAGTCGGGTATTCCAAATTTTACTGATATCGACCATATTGTATCTCCACTTTGCAACTTGTAATATGTATAGCTTACATAGTCACCTGAAGTATCAACAGGTAGAAAGGAGTAAAAGTAACTGCTGGGTTTTGAGGTATCTGCAATATCCTGTTTTATATCTACTGCCCATATTGAAACATAGCCAGTTCCTTTTGGTGTTGAAATTTTATAGAAGTCTGCTTGCTTTCCAATAACATTTACAGTTTGCCCTTGACTAAGATAAAATAGGTTTTGCGAAGATGAAGAAGGCGCAGCTTTTACATATGTCCACCACTTTATTGTTCCAGTAATTTGAGCGAAATTGAGGCTTACTTTTTTTACAATGAGCTTTTGTCCCACATAGAGCGTGTTGCTTGTAAGATTGTTGAGGTTCTTTATAGCTTCAATAGATGTTCCGAACGTTTGGGATAATATCCAGAGTGAATCACCGCTTTGAACACTATAGACTATGTAGTTTCCTTTTGGCTTGAATATCATCCGCTTTCCGGATATATAATGACGAAATTCAAATAAATTCAAGTAAGTTTTGAAGGTAGAATAAGGTACACAAATTTTATTTTGTATAATTTGCATTGGTCCTTCCATATAAAAGTATTTCCCATTGAACATAACAACATTGCTGTTGAGCTTGAATATAAGTTCATTTTGGTCAACCATAAGCTTTGATCGAAGAAAGTTATAGTCTTTTGGATCAAAACCAAAACTTCCACCCAGTATCCTTGAAAGCTCATAAGGGGAGAGGTACTCTACTGAACTTTTGTTAATAATGGTGATGTAAGATGGGTTGCCATTTGCATCAAAAAACAGAGCCTCTTCTTTTTGAATATCAGAGGCAAACAAAGGAGAAACTATGACTAAAGATAAGACTATAGCAGTAGCAACAAACAACCAAAACCTTAATAGACTTTTCATAAAAACCCCGCCTCTTTCACTTAAAGTTTTAATATATTTTCATTATAAGGCCAGGTTTTTACTCAACTCAAATGAAATGCTTTCCAAAGTGACTGAGTGTCTAAAGATAACTTGTAAACTTTTACATAAGTTTTGTGGTATACTAATAATTGAAGAAATAATAGGAGATGATTGCAATGCCGGCAATCTCAGTTGTCAATAGTTCTTTGAAGAATGAGTTGGATAGAATATTGAACATAATTATTGAAAATTTCAATCCTGAAAAGGTGATACTGTTTGGGTCAATGGCAAAAGGGAACTTTAATGAGTTGAGTGATATTGACTTGGTGGTGATAATGCCTACTAATCTTAGGTTTATAGAGAGATTATTACATCTTGCGCAGACTGTAAAACCTGAAGTACCTGTAGATTTTTTGGTCTATACTCCAGAAGAGGAAGAAGAATTTATAAAAAATAACCATTTATTTTACACAGAAGAAATTTTAAAAAAAGGAGTTATACTCTATGAAAAAAGGAAAAACTGAATTTGAACAATGGGTAATGTATGCAGAAAATGATCTAAAAGCTGCTCAAGAGCTGTTAAGCTCAAAACTTTATAATATTGTTTGTTTCCATTCTCAGCAGGCAATTGAAAAATATTTGAAAGCGTTTTTGGTATATAATGGTGTAAATCCACCCCGAACACATAGCATAGTATATTTAATTGAGATGTGTGTTAATATTGAGAAAGATTTTGAAAAATTTAAAGAAGAGGCGCGCATAATCGATGTTTTCTACATTCCCTCAAGGTATCCTAACGCGCCCCTTGGAAGCCTTCCAGATGGTTTGCCGAACAAAGATGATGCAGAAAGAGCATTTGAAATTGCTCAAAAAATTTGTCACTTTATAAAAAATCTATTGCCTATTTAAGATTCAGAAACATTTTTCATCAAATTTGCCATCTCCAAGGCAGAAAGGGCTGCGTCAAACCCTTTGTTTCCTGCTTTTGTTCCTGCTCTTTCGATTGCCTGGTCAACTGTGTCGCATGTCAGAACACCAAATATAACTGGAACCTCTTGTTCTAAAGAGACGTTTGCAATGCCTTTTGAGACTTCTGCGCTTACATACTCAAAGTGTGGTGTGCTACCGCGAATCACTGCACCCAGTGCAATTATTGCATTGTATTTTTTTGACTTGGCAAGCTTTTTAGCAACAAGTGGAATTTCAAAAGCACCTGGTACATAATATACGTCGATATTTTCGCTGTCCACATCATGCCGCTTAAGACCATCCAAACATCCTTTTAGAAGCTCATCTGTAATAAATGAGTTAAATCTTGAGACGACAATTGCAAATTTCAAATCTTTTCCACAAAAGCTTCCTTCAAAAGTTCTCAAAGCCATCCTCTCCTTTTATTAAGATTTCATGCTTTTTCTTTAATATTTTCGAGCGTATATATTTTCTGTTATATGGATTTATCACGATTGGAATAGATATTCTCTTTAAAATCTCAATTCCTAAGTCTTGCAAAAAAGAAACTTTTTCAGGATTGGATGTTGCAAGATTTATTCTTTTTACTCCAAAGAATCTCAAAATATGCAAAGCATCAAAATAATCTCTCAAATCGTCGTCAAAGCCAAGTAGATTGTTTGCTTCATAGGTATCAAAACCTTGCTTTTGAAGGGCGTAAGCTTTAATCTTATTGGCAAATCCAATTCCTCTTCCTTCCTGGTCAAGGTAAATGAGCATGCAGTTTTTATTCTCTGCCATAAAGTGCAAGAAAAATTCAAGCTGCTGATGACAGTCGCACCTTAAACTGTGAAAAACGTCTCCTGTTTTGCACGAAGAGTGTATTCGGATATTTACCGGCTGGCTTGGATTAAAAGTCTCATTTATCAGCACAGCATGTTCTTTTTGCGAAAAATAGTTTTTGAAAGCAAAAATCTTAAACTTTCCATACTGTGTTGGGAGGTCTGCCTCAGCTTCTTTTTGTACTGTGGGCCGGTTTAGTAGAATATGTTTTTCAATCTCATCAATTGTAGTAACAGGTATTGAAAATCTCTTTGCCAAGCTTTTTACATACTCTTTGTTGTGACTATCTCCTTTTTCGTCTAAGATTTCAATCATCACTGCAGCAGGAAAAAGCCCAGAAATTCTGCAAAGTTCTACAGCAGCCTCTGTGTGACCTTTTCTTGTCAAAACACCGCCCTCATGAGCAACAACAGGACTTACATGACCTGGAATTTTGAAGTCAGAAGCCATCGCATTTGGGTTTGCAAGTTCTTTGCTTGTTTTGCTTCTCTCTTTAGCAGTTATACCTGTTTTTGTATCTTTGTGGTCAACTGTAACTGTAAAAGTGCAACTGTCTTGAGTGTTGTAAGGAACGTATAAATTCAAGCGCCTTTGAATTTCTTTGTCTATAGCAACACAGAACATTCCTTTAGCATTATTCAAAACAAAGCTTATTTTATCTGGTGTTGAAAATTGAGCAGGCAAAATTAAATCTGCTTCATCTTCACGGTTTTGGCTGTCAAATACTATTACAAACTCTCCACTTTTAAACTTCTGTATTACATCTTTCAAATCATACATGTCTATCACCTCAAATTTTCTTTCACAATCTTTGCAATGTAGTCAAATTCAATGTTTACATAATCACCAACCTTTTTATACTTCAAGGTAGTATTTTCGATGGTGTGTGGAATCAAAGATATTGTAAAGTATGTGTCAAATACATCAACAACTGTAAGAGAAATACCATCAATTGCAACAGAACCTTTTTTTAAAACAAGCCCTTTGAATTTCTCAAAAGGCTTTATTCCAATTATTCTGCTTTTTCCCTGAATTTTTTGCATGCAGACCATGCCAATACAGTCAACATGGCCAAGAACAATGTGACCGCCAATTCTGTCTCCCATCTTCAAAGCAGGCTGCAGATTAACAGGCATCCCCTCTTTTAAAAATTTAAGTGTAGTCCTTTCAATTGTTTCAGGTGACAGGTCAAAGTCAAATTTGCCATTTGAAATATTTGTAACTGTCAGACACACACCATCAACTGCTATGCTGTCACCAGTTTTTGCATCTATCTTTTTCACTTCTATACTCAGCTTTACAATATCTTCAATTTTTCTCATTAGAACAACCCTGCCAACCTCTTCAACAATACCGCTAAACATAACTTATATCTCCTTCAATGATGGTAGAATTTTTAAATGTTGTAACTTTTGTATTTACAAGCTTTGGGAAAAACTCTTCAAAGCCTTCCGCACCAACTACACCTTTTGTGTCCTGCCCACCAATAAAAACATTGAATATCAATGAATACCAGTAATCTGCAATTCTTTGCTTCAAAAGAGAAAAGTTCAGTAGACTTCCTCCCTCAACAAGAACTGATACTATCTTTTGCTGTGCAAGTTTTGAAAATGCATCTGAAAGGTCAAGATGACCATCTTCTGATGACTTTGCAAAGATTATTTTTATTCCTTTTTGAGAAAGAAGGTCTATTTTTTGTGCATCATTTACATTTTCGCTGCACACAATGTAGGTAGAATACTCATCAGAAGTTTTTACAATATTGCACTCAAGAGGAATTCGCAGCTTTGTATCAAGCACAACTCTTATGGGCTGTCTTACTATCTCTCCATATCTTGCATTTAAAATTGGGTTATCTGAAATTACAGTATTTACAGAGACTAACGTGGCCATATATTTTTGCCGAAGATTGTGTACAAAGACGTTTTCCTCTTCAGTGTTAAACATAAATCTTTCACCTGAAGGTGTTGCAATTTTGCCATCAATACTCTGGGCAACTTTTATGGCAATGTAGGGAATACCCTTTTTCATGTATTTAAAAAAGTCTTTGTTGACACTTTCTGCTTCTTTTTCTAAAATACCTTCTATAACTTCTATTCCGTGCTGTTTTAAAATTTGAATTCCCTTGCCATTGACAAGGGGATTTGGGTCTTTGGTGGCAAACACAACTTTTTTAATGCCACTTTTTATGATTGCGTCTGTACAAGGTGGCTGTTTGCCAAAATGACAGCACGGCTCTAAAGAGACATACATTGTTGCGTTTTTGAGACTATATCCATTTTTAATTGCATCTTCAATTGCCAAAACTTCTGCATGCTTTTCACCGTACTTTTGATGATACCCTTTTCCGATTATTGTTCCGTTTTTTACAATCACGCATCCAACTCTTGGGTTTGGCAACACCAAAGGAGAAGCTTTTTTTGCAAGCTCAAGTGCCATGTTCATATAATAGCTGTGCGATAGGCACTTCAATAATATCCTCCCCTCCAACGAAAATTGATACACAAAAATTAAAGCCTCGAAAGTGTTTTTCCACCTTCGAGGCTTGTAAGCTTTTACAAGATGTATAAGAAAATCTCCCTTACACATCCACTCCTTCTCCCATCCGGACTGTAACCGTTGGCACCGGAATTCCACCGGTTCTGCAAAAGCCAGAAAAGCTTTTGCTCGCGGGCTTTTACCGCCAGTGGGGAATTTCACCCCGCCCCGAAGGATGGACTATAGCTACTTTTTTATATTCAATTTTATACTTCATTATATACATAAATTAGCGAAATTTCAATAACAAAATTTACCTTATCCAAACTTTGTAGACTACGGCAAAGCTTAAGGTCAGTAATGGAATGCCAAGATAAATCAGTTCGAATTTTTTGCTTGTAATTCCTACAATCAAAAACACAATTATACTCAGAATTATACCAAATGCTAAAAATATGCCTAAAAATTTTTTAAAATACTTTCGTGAATCTGATTTTGTAAAAAGAGGGAAGAGAATAAATTCTATCATTGCAATGAAGAATATAGCTAAAACAATGGTTCCCACTGTGTAAAAAGCGTTTTTTTCAAGAATTGAACTGATTACGGAGCCAATTGTTGCTAATATAGCAAGCGAATAAAAGAAAAACCTATAAATTTTTAATAACTTTTTATTCATTTACAACGCTCCTCCGAAAGCTTTATTACCATCGAATATTTATGAAAATTCCTGCACCTACTTTAGCAGCAAGTCCACCTCCTACTGATATGCCACTTGATGAAAATTTAAGGTTTCCTTCTGCTCCCCAAGCACCTGCGTAACCTTTTCTACCCACCTCTATAGTTACACCACCAATACTAAACCCAAAACTTTGTTTAATTTCAATGGCAGATGCCATAGCTTTTCCACCAATATTAATACCTTTTGAAAATGAAGCTGTTCCTCCAATTTCAGCTTTTCCAAGGCTAATAGTGGTAGTTGAATTGAAAAATCCAATACTTCCATAGGCAGAAAGTTCGACAGCTTTTGCTGAAGCACCTGCTTGAATGGATTTTGAATTTAAAGTAAGAGTATTTGGTTTGTTTATTTCTGCTTTTCCTATGTTAATTGATGCCTCTCCGTAAGCCATAATTTGTCATTGTTTATTAGTTCCAAAACTTGAGGCGCCAATAGAGAGCAAAGAGTTTTTATTTTTAGAGCCACAATAGGCTTGAACTGCATACACTTTTTATCACCCCTTATTTTAGCATTTTTCTCATTTCAAATTCAAGTTCACACTCGTACCCTTTGAATAATACTTTATCAATATCTTCCTTGTTGAAGAAAATGTTATAATCAGCCGAAAAATTTCCCTCAGGGTAAAAACAAGCCACATAATCAAATTCATGACCTGTTCGCGAATTGGACTGTTTTCGACCATAAATCATTAGGGGTTTATTTCCACCTTTTAGAATAACTACACTTCCAATTGGAAGCCATTCATTTTCCATTTGCATCACTCCTTGATATTTAACAATAATAATGTTTATTCTCATTTTATCAAAAAAAAGGAAATGTCAATAACCATATTTTGTTGTATGTACAGTTTAATTTTTAAGGTACTTTTAATTTGTCGTCATTAAAATTTTTGTTGAAAAACCAAATAAGAATGTGATAAAGTATATAGCAAAGAATAATCGAAATCGCTTACAATTTCTATATTTAATGAACTTAAGAAATCTAAATGAAGGGGGGCAGGGTATTTGCCGTCAATTGAAGATGTTGCAAAAAGAGCAGGTGTTTCAAAGGCAACTGTGTCAAGAGTTATAAATGGAACAGCAAACGTCTCTGAGAAAAAGAAAAAGGCTGTTTTGGATGCTATAAAGGCGCTAAATTACACTCCAAATGTCACAGCAAAAAACTTGGCGCGGAAAAAAACAGATACAATTGGAATCATAATTCAGTCTCTTAGCAGCTGGTTTTACAGTGAAGTTGTAGGACTTTTGAACGAGTACATCACAAAGAAAGGGTATGGGGCAATATTTTGTCAGCTTATAGATAATATCGATTATTTCAAGTTCCTTGTTGGAAGAGTGGATGGCATAATTGTTTTTGGTTATAGGAGCATTGACAAGCAATCTTTGAGGCTTTTGCAGGCAAACAATGTGCCGGTTGTCCTTGCTGAAAACAACACCGACTATCCAGATGTTCCGCGAATAAATGTAAATAACTTCCAAGGTGGATATATTGCCACAAAGTATCTCATTGAAAAAGGCTGCAGAAAAATTGCCCATGTTTCAGGCCCGCTTGAGTCGTTTGAAAGCGTTGCAAGGTTTGAAGGATATAAAGCAGCTTTGAAAGACTTTGGCATTGAGTTTTCTCAGAATCTTGTTGTTGAAGGAGATTTTATGTTTCAAAAAGCATATGAGAATATAAGAAAGCTTGCACAGAAAGAGGAGATTGACGGTGTGTTTGCGGCAAACGACCTTATGGCGTATGCGAGCATGTATGCCTTGGATGAGATGGGAATAAACGTGCCAGCTCAGGTAAAGGTTGTAGGGTTTGACGATGTTGATTTGGTGGGTCTTAGACTTAGCAAAATGCCAAAGCTTACAACTATAAGACAGCCAATTGACCTCATGGTCAAAACAGCATGTGATATCCTTTTTGAAAAGATAGAAGACCCTGACAAGAAGTTTGAAAGTGAGTATATCCTTGACACACAGTTAATTGTAAGACAGTCTGCTTAAAGTGTATTAAAATCTTTGAGAAAGGAAGGTGTATTTGTATGTATTTTATTGGAATTGACGTTGGAACATCTGGAACAAAGACAATCCTGATTGACTCAAAAGGTAAGATTCTGGCTTCTGCAACGTTTGAATATCCTCTTTATCAGCCTCAGATTGGCTGGGCTGAGCAAAATCCCGAAGACTGGTGGGATGCAAGCGTAAAAGGAATTAAAGCTGTGCTTGAAAAGTCAAAAGTAGACCCCAAGGAAGTTAAGGCTGTGGGACTTACCGGGCAGATGCACGGGCTTGTGATGCTTGACAAAAACTGCAACGTTATAAGACCATCAATCATCTGGTGTGACCAGCGAACGGCAAAAGAATGTGATGAAATAACAGAAAAGGTTGGCAAGGAAAGGCTTGTGGAGATTACAGCAAACCCTGCACTGACAGGTTTTACAGCATCAAAGATTCTGTGGGTGAGAAACAACGAACCACAAAACTATGAGAAGGTGTACAAAATTTTGCTTCCCAAAGACTATATAAGGTTTAAACTTACAGGCGAGTTTGCAACAGATGTGTCAGATGCATCTGGTATGCAACTTTTGGATGTGAAAAACAGATGCTGGTCTGATGAGGTGCTTGAAAAGCTTGAGATAGACAAAGGGCTTCTTGGAAAAGTCTATGAGTCGCCAGAGGTTACGGGAAAAGTGAGCAGGCAAGCAAGCGAACTTACAGGTCTTTGTGAAGGCACTTTAGTTGTTGCAGGTGGAGGAGACCAGGCAGCAGGTGCAGTTGGAAATGGTATAGTAAAGACGGGTGTGATTTCATCTACAATTGGTTCGTCTGGCGTTGTTTTTGCCCATCTTGACGAGTTTAAGATTGACCCACAGGGAAGGGTTCACACATTTTGTCATGCAGTGCCGGGAAAATGGCATGTGATGGGTGTAACACAAGGTGCCGGACTTTCTCTCAAGTGGTTTAGAGACAACTTTGCACACATCGAAAAGGCTGCGTTTGAGTTTATTGACAAAGACCCATACATTTTGATGGACCAGGAGGCAGAACTTGCAAACCCAGGCGCAGACGGACTTGTTTTCCTGCCATATTTGATGGGGGAAAGAACGCCCATTTTGGACCCATACGCCAAAGGAATATTCTTTGGAATAACAGCAAAGCATACACGAAGAGAGTTCATTAGAGCTGTCATGGAAGGTGTTGTATTTTCACTTAAAAACTGTCTTGATATTTTGTACGAGATGGGCATCGAGGTGAAAGAGGTGAGAGTTTCAGGCGGTGGTGCAAAGAGCAAGCTCTGGAGACAGATGCAGGCAGACATATTTGAGATGGATGTATGGACACTGAATTCCAAAGAAGGACCTGCGTTTGGTGCAGCTATCCTGGCAGCAGTTGGTGCAGGAGAATATCAGAAGGTTGAAGAAGCCTGCGATACTATGATTCAAAAGGTAGATAGCTGCAGCCCAAATGAAAAACTATTTGAAATATATAGAAAAACTTATAAACTTTACAACAGTATATATCCAAGAGTTAAGGACTTATTCAACATGTAAGAGAGCCGAGTTTGGCTCTCTTTTTTGTCATTTTGTTTGAAGGATTTTTGCGCCTTTTGTCGAAATAATAAGGTGTGTGACTTTCTTGACAGGGGGACTGAAGGTTGAAGTTACAAAAGAGTTTTTGGATGAGAGTGTTTGAATTTTTTCTTTTCTTTTTAATAGGTTGTCCTTTGGCAATTCAAATTGTCGAAGGTTTTTTTCATATTAAAAATCCTGTCATTGAGTATCTTCAAATTATAACTCTGTTTTTTGCAATGATATTTTTCACTGCGTTTTATATTCTCAGGTACAGCAGTGTATTAAAAAGATATAAGGTGTTCGAAAAAAAACAAAAGGTTATCATCAAAAAACTAAAAGAGGAGAAAGATAATATAGAAAAAAATTATATTGACAGTATCCGTCTCAACAAAGAAATGACAAATATTGTAAAAAGATTAATTGAGACAGAAAGAGGATTGAGAGAAAAAAACGAATGGCTAAAAAATTTTTTTGAACTTTCGACAAAAATTATTAGCCTTTCAAGTGTGAGGGAAATAGTAGAAGTTATAGGGGAATTTAAGTATGAGAGTTTGAGATTTGTGAGGGTGAGTGTTTATCATGCTGGTGATGACAAGAAATTCAAGAGTTTGTATCAATTTGGACAAAAAGATGTGCACGAACAGATCCTCTTTAACAAAGCCAAAGAGGATGTGAATATAGCATACAAAGTAGAAAGTAACAGTATAATAAAAGTGGCTATTCCAATCATTTCGGAA
>OFGS01000083.1_pt1 | contig 26430 bp, 25 predicted proteins | sample 1521851 | NCBI WGS metagenome assembly OFGS01 (sample SAMEA3142070, study PRJEB24117) | hot springs metagenome
AAATCGAAGGAGGTGGTTACATTGCTAAACAAGGTCAGTCCTTATTCTTGATGCTCTTAGCAATTTTCGGTTCGCCATGGTTCGAAATTCCCCCAGTTACAAAACCACTATACTCCTTCACTTTAGCAAGGTGTATTCTTTTATGCAACAAAGCGGTTAAGCTAGACTTTGTTGCACAAATTACAGGTAAGCAAATCAGGCTCATTTTTCTTAGATGTCTGTATTCAGTAGCAAGATATCGTCTTTTTCATCGAGCCTTGAGATTACATCGCATGCTAATTTACGCAACAGTGCGGAAATAAAAAACTAGACCCAAATCCAGCATTAGAAACTGACAAGAGAAGAAAAATTACAACGTGTTTTCATCCCGCCTTACTTTTAGTTCCATTCCCCAGCAGGCGATTTTTCAGAACCTGTTCCCTGTCCCAAGAAACAGGAACTCGTGTTCAGATCAGATCTCCCTACTAGTCCCATTCGAGACAGAGAGATTTGGGAACTTGCCAAAGATTTTTCCTACTTTCGCAGGAGAGTGTCAGACTTGTTCCATCCAGAAGTCTTTCCACCCTCTCTGGCTCACTCTTAAAGCTTGCTATAACCAATTTAACACAGGACTTTAAAGCCCCACTTTCAACACTCACAATCATAAATTTGCGACTATTGCTAACTTCCTAGTTCAATGATGATATAATCTAAACCTCCTCTTAATCTATGAGTTTTAAGAACATATAGTTTTCTTCGTACCATCCCCAGACAGTAGGATAGAAGTTTCCAAACTTGTCGTAAGACGCCATCATGCTCTTCGGTGTTGCTAAAAATATCATGGGTTGTTCTTCGGAGATTATCTTGAAAGCTTTTTGGTATATCTTTATTCTCTTCTCTTGATCTGTCTCCATCGCTCCCATGTCAAAGAGATTATCTACTTCTTTTTCCCAGTCTGTGGTGGGTTTTTCTTGCCTTGGGTTCCACATATGAAGGGTTCCCGATGAGTGCCACACGTTCCTACCAAAGTGTGGGTCCATAGAACCTGTTAAACCAATTATCACAGCCTCCCAGTCAAAGGGTGGAGTGGTCAACTTGGACACCAAAGTATTAAAGTCAATAGGTCGAAAGATCACCTTTATACCAATCTTCTCTAGGTCTTCCTTGATGATGTTTCCTATCGTCTCTCTCTCCTTATTTCCCGCATTGGTCAAAAGAACTATCTCCACAGGATTTCCCTTTTTATCCACCAAGAAGCCATCCTTTCCTTCCTTAAAACCTATGGACAGCAAAATCTGCTTAGCTTTTTTTAGATCGTACTCGTAGGTTGGGTACAAACCATCCTCGTAGTAAGGTCTGTTGGCTGGAGTTATCGGCGAGTAAAGCGGTTGGGCTAATCCGTTATAGACCAGGTAGCATATTCCTTCCCTATCTATGGCGTGAGATATAGCTCTTCTAAAGTCTCTGCTTTTGAACCACTCCAGTTTATACGAGGGTATCTTGGCTTTTGGGTTTTGGTTGAATACGAGAAAGGTCGTGGAAGGTGTAGGTCCCATATCTAAGAGCTTTATGCCCTTTATGTTGTACACAAAGAGCACATCTTGCGGTCTTAATCCCATGTAATCCACAGAGCGGTAGGAGAACTTCAAAAGGGCTGTGTCTGGATCCTGGATTATGTGCCCAAACTTCCTTTTTATGTAGGGCAGTTGAGTACCTCTTTTATCCCTTTCGTAATAGTAGGGATTAGCTTCGTACTCTACAAGTTGTCCCTTTATATACCTCTTTATCACGTATGGACCCGAGCCTACTATCTCCTTAGGGTCCGTGTTTACATTCCAGACGTTCATAAAATTACCCTTCTTGACATGCTCCTCCAGTTTATGCTTTGGTAGTATGGGCGCAGAAAGGGACTGAAGAAAGGGGGCAAAAGGTGTAGGTAGGTTAAACTCCACGGTTCTATTGTCTATCTTTCTGACAAAGTTTTTTATGTCTTCTTCTGTTTTAAGCACAGCTTTTAGCATATCTGCAGTGGAGTTGGGTATATCCTTGTTTAGATAAAGGTCCCTGTAGGTAAAGACCACATCATCCGCGGTTAAAGGTTTCCCATCTGACCACCTGAGACCCTCCCTTAGCTTAAACACGTACCTTTTACCACCGTCTAACTCTTCCCAACTCTGGGCAAGGTCTGGCACAACTTTCATTTCTTTTAGGTCCATCTTAGTAAGACCACTAAAGACATCGCCGATAACCGCAGTAGAGGTTGTTTCTTGGGCTAGAACGGGGTTTAACGTCTTTGGGTCACCGTTTAACACAAAGTTTATGACACCGCCTTGCTTACCTTCCTGTATAGAAAAACTATCCGGAGATAGCCTTTCAAAGTTTACCTTAGAGGAGGATGGTGAGTGAGTAAAGTAGAAGGGAACAAAGGAAAGAAAAAAGAAAAGTATGGCAAAGAGTATTCCCTTCATCTTAGTTTCTTAGCTATCTCTTTTGCCTTTTCGTAGCCCCATTGGACGGCATGTTTTATATCTTCAATGCTCCCCGGGTCCTTCATATTTACACTGCTAAGTACATTTTCCACAACCTTGTATATCTGAGTGAACTTTATTCTGCCCTCTAAGAATAGCTCTACTGCCGATTGGTCTGCACCCAAGAGAACAGGCACGTAAACGCCGCCCATCTGGGCAACCCACTTACAAAGACTTATGGAAGGAAACCTTTCGTTGTCAACCTTCTCAAAGTGTATAGGGGACAGTTCTAAAATACTCTTCTTTGGGAAAGAAAGAGACTTTCTCTGGGGGTAAAAGAGCGCATAGCTTATAGGTATACGCATGTCCGTTTGTGAAGCGTGAAAAAGATAAGAGCCATCAACGAGCTCCACTATGCCATGAACGACGCTTCGAGGTTGTATCAACACATCTATACGGTCTAGCTCTATATCAAAAAGGGCTATAGCTTCCAACAGTTCTATACCCTTATTCATGAGAGTTGCGGAATCTACCGTTATCTTGGAACCCATCTTCCACGTGGGATGGTTTAAGGCTTCTTCTACACTTACATACTCCAACTCCTCTAAACTTTTCGTTCTAAAAGGTCCTCCAGAGGCGGTAAGGTATATCTTGCTTATCTCTTCTCTGTTTACAGAACTCATAAGCTGAAAGAGGGCATTGTGTTCACTGTCTACAGGAATTACCCTATACCTGTTTTCTTTGACCATTTGAGATAAACACACTATAGACTCTTTGTTGGATGCCAACAGGACCTTATCTTTCCTTTTCAGAACCTCGTAGGTGGGCACTATGCCATCTATACCCGATATGGCATTGAGTATTACGCTGGACTCATTTATGCATTCTTGTAGACCATCTGCAAAGCTCAAGTAGGTGGTGCCATCTGGAAGAGCATCCAACCACTCCTTAGTAGGTTCCTGAAAACTGATAACATATTTAGGTCTAAACTCGTGAGCTTGTGCAAGAAGCTTATCGGACGCCCTCCTTGCAACAAGACCTACGATGTAAAATTCGTCTTTGTAACTACTTATAACTTCAAGAGCCTGCGTACCCACAGAACCTGTACTTCCAAACACGCTTACACTCTTCATACAATACCTGCTCTAAGAATGTCGTGCATATGTATCACACCGACAACCCTATCATCATCATTTACGACTGGTAATACAGTAATCTTATAATCCTCCATGCGCTTCAGTGCTTGTGCTGCAAGTTCATGGTAGTATGCCTTTTTTGGGTTCTTTGTCATAACATGTAGTGCCAAACTTTTCTTTATGTCTCCTCCTCTGTTTATAAACCTCCTTAAGTCCCCATCCGTTATTATTCCCTTTAGTCTGTTTTCCTTGTCTACAACTATGGCACATCCAAATCCTTTCTTTGTCATCTCCAAGACAACATTGGTCATGGGTTCTTCTTCTTCAACGAGTGGAACCTCTTCACCCACATGGCAAAGCTCGGATACCTTTCTTAATTTTCTCCCCAAGAGACCTCCAGGGTGTCTCTTTGCAAAATCTTCTACGCCAAACCCACGAAGTTCCAAAAGGACCATAGCAAGAGCATCCCCCAACACAAGAGCGGAGGTACTAGAGCTTGTGGGAGCTAACTCTAAGGGACATGCTTCCTTTTCTACGCAAAGGTTTAGGTGAACATCCGAGACCTTGGCAAGTTCCGAGTTGGGATTGTTGGTTATAGATATAATAGGTACACCTAAGAATTTAAGGTATGGGATTATGCCTAGGATCTCCGGAGATTGTCCGCTGTTGGATATAGCCAAAACCACATCTTTGCTGTCCACCATTCCTAGATCGCCATGTAAGGCTTCCGCTGGGTGTAGAAAAAAGGAAGGTGTCCCGGTGCTGGCAAATGTAGACGCTATCTTTCTAGCAACGTGGCCTGACTTTCCCACCCCTGTAACAACCACCTTACCTTCACACTTGAGTATTATCTCAACAGCCTTTCTGAATTGCTCGTCTATGGAGTCTCTGAGCTTTTTTAACTGCTCTATCTCTGTATCAAATATGCGTCTTCCCTTCTCAACAACATCATTTAGCATTCTTGTAGTTCTCTATGCCCTTTCTTATTTCCTCAAAAGCAAGCTCAGGACCCTTGAAGCTCTCAACCTTTACCCACTTTCCCGGCTCTAACTCTTTGTAATGCTCGAAGAAGTGCTTTATTCTGTCCAAAAGAACCTTAGGTAGATCTTCTACAGACTTAACACTGTCGTAAGTAGGGTCTACCTTTGAGTGAGGAACAGCTATGAGCTTTGTATCTGTTCCCTCTTCGTCCTGCATCTGGAGTAAGCCTATAGGTCTGCACCTTATTACACTGCCGGGAACTACCGGATACCTTGATATCACAAGCACGTCTACAGGATCCCCATCATCTGCAAGCGTTTGAGGTATAAAGCCGTAGTTAAAGGGATAATGCATGGCGGTAAACAAAAACCTATCTACAAAGATGGCACCGCTTTCTTTGTCTAACTCGTACTTTATACCACTGTCCTGCGGTATTTCTACGACTACGTATATGTCCTCCGGTGGATTTTTACCAGCTGGTATGTTTTTTAAACTCATCCTTTACCTCCTTAAAACCATTATAATTATACTAGATACGGTCCGTAGCTCAACTGGACAGAGCGTGGGACTACGGATCCCAAGGTTGCGGGTTCGACTCCCGCCGGACCGGTTTAAAACACGTGAAATTCACCAAATTTTCACGTAAGCACACTATAATAGTAACTTATCAAATCTGGTAAGGAGGTGCGGATATGAGAAAACTGCTCGTAGGAGCGCTGTTATCTGGTGTGGTGTTTGCAGCACCAAAGATAGAAGTCAAGGATGCTTGGGTAAGGGAAGTTCCGCCTACATCCAAAGCCACGGCTGCCTACATGGTTCTTGAGAACAAAGGTGATCAACCGGATAAGCTCATAAGTGCTACGAACAACGTTTCTAAGGTGACCGAACTCCACGAAACTGTAGATGGTAAGATGAGAAGGATAAACGCTATCGAAGTGCCCGCTGGAAAGTCTGTGGAGCTAAAGCCGGGTGGTCTTCACATAATGCTCATAAACCTCGAAAAGCCCATCAAAGAGGGGGATAATGTAGAACTCACGCTAAAGTTTGAAAAGTCTGGAGAGATAAAGATAACAGCGCCCGTTAAGAAGGGTATGGGGAAGATGGAACATAAGATGCATTAAAAGCCAAAGCTCATGGGGACGTCCATGTTGACGTCCTTCACCTCTTTAATCTCTGGGAATCTGTTTTTAAGAGCTCTCTCTATACCGGCTTTTAAGGTGAGCACAGACATACCACAGCCTGAACATGCCCCTATCATCCTAACCAACACAGTACCGTCGTCCTTTATGTCTACCAATTCCACATCGCCACCGTCGAACCTTAAAGCAGGCCTTATCTCATCGAGCACTGCTTCTACTTCTTCCCATGTGGGCATAGCTATTTTCCTCCTTTAGAGCTTATAATTATAGTATGCACAAAGATATTAAAGAGTATGATGAATCTCAAATGATCCTGGTGGGGAAGTTTGTAGACACTTACGGCTTAAAGGGCTGGTTAAAGCTGGATCCTCATTTGGACAAAATACACTGGAGAAAAGTCAAGAGGATCTTTCTCAAAAAAAGGAGAGGTGGTTTTGTCCCTTTTGAAGTGGAGGCTAGAAGGACTCACGGAGACTATATCTTGCTAAAGCTAGTAGGTTATGACTCTATAGACTCAGTCAGTAGTTTTTCCTATGCTAAAGTTTTCCTTCCAAAAGAAGAACTGCCAAAGAAGAACAAGGATGAATACTACTATTTTGAGCTTGAAGGGCTGGACGTCTACGCCGAGGACGGAACATTTTTAGGTAAGATAACAGCCGTGCAAGATATGAGAGTGTATAGTCTTTTAGAAGTAGACAAAGGTAAGTTATACATACCATTCGTAGAAGAATTGGTGCTCAGGGTAGAGAAAGACAAAGTAGTGGTATCTAACCAGTTGAAAAGTTTAAGGCAATAAAAACAGAAGCATAGGAGTAGTAGGACTTTATTGCATAAATAAAAACAACCTGCTAAAGTGAAGGAATATAGAGGTTCTGGTCTAAGGGGGAATTTTGAAATGTGGTTAACTAAAGTTGCTACCAAAGAGCATTAAGATAAGTACTGACCTTGTTTAGCAAGGTAGCCATTCATCTTCTCCGACAGGTTACATGCGGTGAGCAAACCATTTAAGTGATCCAAAAGCTTGTCAGGCTCTCGCCTTATCATGGAAACAGACCTTGTTGCATAAATAAACACACTCCGCTAAGGTGAAGGAGCACTGCGATTCTGGTGCTGAAGAGGAATTTCGAGCTGTTGTTAACTAGAACTACCACCAGAGAGCATTAAGATAAGAACTAGTTTAGCTATGTAGTCATTCCTATGATTTATGCAACAAAGCCATGGAAAAACAGGAGTTTATCATATAATTATGATTAATATTAGGATTAGACATTGTGGAAACAGCGCTGTTGGTGCTGGAGTAGATATTTAGCATAGGAGGGGCTAAAATGACTATACAGAAACCAACACCTAGAGATTTTGAAGTTGAAGTACCTGAAGGCTTGTTCATCACATCTAAGACAGACACCCGTGGAATCATTACCTACGCTAACGACGTGTTTTGTGAGGTTGCAGGCTACGCTGAGGAAGAGCTTATAGGTAAACCACATAACATAGTCAGGCATCCAGATATGCCTAGGATTGTGTTCAAACTCTTGTGGGATACGATAAAGGAGGGGAAGGACTTTTGGGGTTATGTGAAGAACCTAAGGAAGGATGGGGGTTATTATTGGGTGTTTGCTCATGTAACACCTTCTTACGATGAGTCTATGAGCAGGATTATAGGGTATCACTCAGACAGGAGAAGACCCAAAAAGGACGCTGTACGAAAAGTGGAAAAAGTCTACAAAATACTCTTAGATGCTGAAAGGGTAGGCGGTATGCAAGAGAGCCTGAGAGTCTTTGATGAGCTGTTAAAGGGGCAAGCTTACGAAGAATGGCTCTTTAACCTCTAAGTTTGTAATCTTTCCTCTGCTATCATTATCTCTTCTTGTACGAGTCTTGTGCGAGACTATAGAGTTTATTTATTAAAGACTTTATTGCATAAATGAACACATTCCGTTAAATTGAAGGAGTGTAGCGATCTAATGCTGAGAGGAATCTCGAACTGTGGTTAACTAGAACTACTACCAGAGAGTGATAAGATAAGTATTGATCTTGTCCAGGTATGTAGCCTTTCCTACGATTTATGCAAAAAAGCCCAATTCATAATATCCTCCGCTCTCTAAAGAGGTGAGAGGATCACCTTTATATGGGTTTTCTCTCTACAAGCATTAAAAGTCTATGCCGTGTTTACAACAACCTTTGAAACCCTTCAAGGCTTACCTCTTTACGGAATCCATAAAGTGAAGGACTTTTATGATTTACTCTTTACATAGCTCTCCCAATTCTCCGGCGTAAAGGGTGTTATCTCCCTTAGTATCTTTATAGCTTTTGGAAACTCCTCTATCACGTAGTTTAAATCCTCTTCGGTGTTATCTCTTCCAAAGCTAAAGACCAGAGAGCCGTTTGCAACCTCTTTGGGCACACCAATTGCAAAGAGCACATGCGATTGCTTTAGAGCTAAAGATACACATGCGGAACCTGATGCGGTTTCTATACCCATAAGGTCAAGGCGCAAGAGCATAGCTTCGCCCTCTATGAGGTGGACGATTAGAGAGAGGTGATGTGGTAATCTCTGCGTCGGATGACCAGTAAATTCAATGTAGTCCAGTCTCTCCTGAAGGGCTTGTTTCAGTCTGTCCCTGTAACTGGAGAGCCTTGTGATTCTGTCTTGAAGTTCCTTCTGGGCTAGTTCACATGCAGCACCAAATCCGACTATTCCGGGTACGTTTTCCGTTCCCGCCCTTACGCCCCTCTCTTGTGTACCACCCTCTATCAAAGGCCTTAACTTCACTCCTTTACGTGTCCAGAGAGCACCAACACCCTTAGGTCCGTACATAAGATGGGAGGTAAAAGAGGCACAGTCTACTCCCCAGTCTTTTACGTCTACAGGGCTGTGTCCCAATGTTGGGCATGCATCAGTGTGGAATATAACCTTAGGGTTCTTTTCCTTCGCCGCCTTTACCAATGCCTTTATATCCTGAATGGTGCCTATTTCCCTGTTTGAGTGCCCTATGCTGACGAGGACGGTATCTTGTCTTATTGCCTCAGCCAACTGGTTTGGATGTATAAGTCCGTACCTATCTGGTTTTAAGTATGTAACCTCCCAGCCCTTTTTCTCTAAGCTTTTGAGCGGATGGAGGATTGAGTGATGCTCTATCTCTGTTGTAACTATATGCCTTCCCTTTTTCTCGTAAGCTTCCGCTATACCCTTTATAGCTAGGTTGTTGGCTTCTATACCTCCAGATGTAAATATTATCTCCTCAGGGGTATTGGCGTTTATAAGATGGGCTAGTTTTTCTCTAGCCTCGTTTATAGCCTTCTTAGCTATCTGACCAAAGCTATGTAGGGATGTTGGGTTTCCAAAGTGTTCCCTAAAGTAGGGAAGCATAGCATGAAGCACTTCTTCAGCAACAGGCGTAGTTGCTATATGGTCTAGATAAACAACTCTCTGACCTGCCTTTTTTATAAACATGTCTTACCTCCTTAACATTTCATCTGATATTAGTTTTGCTATACTTAGAAAGGCTTTAGCGGTTTCTGAGTCTGGATGGGCTTCTACAACAGGCATGCCCCTATCGGAAGTCTCCGCCAACTCTGGGTCTATTGGGATGGAACCCAAAACCTTCACACCGTAGTTTGTAGAAAACTCAAGAACCCTACCCTTACCGAAAATGTAGTACTTTTTTCCAGAATCGGGACAAACAAAGTAGGACATATTTTCAATAACACCCAGTATAGGAATCTGAACTTCTTTGAACATGGCGGTAGCCTTCTTTACATCCGCAAGGGCTACATCCTGCGGTGTTGTTACAACTACAGCACCGTCAATCTCCACGTTTTGAGCTAGTGTAAGCTGTACATCACCCGTCCCAGGTGGAAGGTCTAGCACAAGAAAGTCTAAACTGCCCCAATTTACATCGAAGAGAAACTGCGTGAGAGCCTTCATAAGCATGGGACCTCGCCATATTATAGGCGTGTCTTCAGAAGGCAGTAAAAAGCCGATGGACAAGGTCTTTATGCCATACTTTTCAAGCGGGATTAAACGGTTGCTCTCGTCGATGGAAACGCGTTCCCCCTTTATTCCCAAAAGGGTAGGTATGCTCGGACCGTATATATCCGCATCCAAAAGACCCACGCTGTAGCCCAATTTGGAAAGTGCAAGAGCCAAGTTTGCGGAGACAGTAGATTTACCAACACCACCCTTACCACTGCCCACCGTTATTATATGCTTCACCTGGGGAACTTTCCTTTTTGTGAACATAGGTTGACCATGCTGTTGTTGTGGTGGGGGTGTAGATTCCACAAACCTTATGTTAATCTTGCTTACGTCTGAAAGAGAAGATAGAGTTTGTCTTGTTAGTCTCTCTATGTCCCCCTCTAAACCACTCCTGGGCAATGCGTAGACTATTTCCAGCGTGCTTCCAACCAATCTTATATCTTTAACCAATTGAGAAAGATTTACGTTATCTACAATCTCACTTTTAAGGGCATCCATTATATCTTTAATTGCCATGAGTGCCTCCTTTGAATTAAAATATAAATCTTAAGTGGGTTCATCTTATGAGAATAGTCAATAGGAGAGCGTTATGAATTATATGCCACAAATAATTAGCTACATAGGCAAAAGAGAAGACATAGTTGAAATATACATGGTGCCAAAAGCACCACCTATGGAAAAGCGCGATAACGTGCTCGTAAAAATTCTTGACTCTGTACTCACTCCAGAAGACATAAGAGATACCTTAGTCTCTCTAAGAAGCAATACTCCACACGCCCTGGGACCACTGGGGAAGGAGGGATCCTTCTCCTTTGGCATTCACGGAATCGGTAGGTTTAGAGTCACTTATATTACTCAACGTGGTAGCTACGTGATCCACATAGTGAAGACGCCTCACGAGATCCCTTTGCTATCAGACCTATGCGAAGACCCTCAAGTTGTAAAAGATATGGATAACCTCCTCTCTTCGCCTCAAACTGGTATAATTCTCGTGCTTGGGAAAAATATAGTAAGAACATCTACCTTTACCTATTCCCTATTACAGCATATCTGCTCCAATTACTCCAAGGTAATTTTTGTATTGGAAAGACCTCTTAGCTTCCTACTTAAGCACAATAAATCCCTTGTGATTCAGAGAGAAGTAGGCGCGGATGTAGATAGCTTTGAAGAGGGCTTACACGATGCTATACAGATAAACCCAGATATCCTATATGTTGGTTTCAGGGATACCATGCCCGATGGTGAAACTACCAAACTGTTAAGGCTTATGGAACTTAACACTTTGGTGATTTTACAGCTTCCCTACGTAAGTTTAGATCAGTTAAGAAAGGACTTTAAGATAGATGGAGAGTTCTTAAAGGCTATAATATGGGTGGAAGAAAGTAAAAGGGAGAGGGGTAAGCTAAGAATCGAGGTCAAACAACCACCACATCAGGAGGAGGAAAGCCATTAAAGGGTGCTCCGTAAACGGTGGTGTAAGCTCCAGCGGATAGTATGTAGATGTAGTCACCCACCTCTACATCTGGCAAGGCTACATTTTTAGCCACCACGTCCATACTGTCGCAGGATATGCCCCCTATCGTCCACTCGAGCAGGTCTCCCTCTTTGTTTGTGTAAAAAGCGTACCTTATACCTCCAATGGCTTCTGCAAGACCGTTAAAAACACCTGTGTCTATGTAAAGCCAGTTTTCGCCACCTCTAACCGCTTTACCTATTACCTTGGTTATCATTATCCCTTGGTCTCCTACAATGCTTCTGCCTGGTTCTATCTGCAACTCATGGGGTGGTATGGGAAAGTATTTTTGCAAAAGCCCGCGTATGTAGTAGCCTATATCCTCTATACGAAGAGATTCGTAAGCGTACTTAACCGGTATGCCACCACCCATGTTGAGCATCTGAAGTCTCAAGCCGTTTGAAAGTGCTTTGTCCCAAAGTTCTCTGGCTCTCCTAAAGGCTATAAACCAGTTCCTGTAGTTGTTGCACTGTGAACCCACATGAAAAGTGATCCCGTAAGGTATAAGACCCTTATCCTTTGCATACTTGAGAATCTCCAGCGCTGTATCTACGTCTACGCCAAACTTCTTAGAAAGGGGCCAATCGCTACCTTCGTTTGGAACCACTATCCTCACGTAAACCCTGAATCGTTTGGACACCTTGCATAGCTTGTCCACTTCGGTAAAAGAGTCTACAGCAAGCCGGTCTACTCCGCTTTTATAGGCGATCTCTATGAACTCCATGGGTTTTACAGGGTTGCTGGATATTATCCTGTCGGGTTTGACACCCAAAGATAAAACCTTCTCCAGCTCTGCAGCAGATGCCACCTCAAAACCAGAGCCTAGATCCGCAAGCGTTTTTATTACATCTATATGATCGTTGGCTTTGACCGCATAGTAAACCTTAACAAAGGGCATATGGTACTTTATGGATACGTACCTACTCCTTATACCCCCTGAGTCGATAAGGAGCAGGGGTGTCTTTTCTGGTTTCATGTAGGGTAGAAGGTGTGGTCTTTCTGTTATAAACTCTGTGTATGATCTTTTGGCAAACTCAAACTGAATACGCTTGTAATCTATCTCCTGTTCTGTCATACAATAAAAATAACCCATTTTAGGCTATACCGCTTAAGTCCATCTTGTCTGCGTACTTGTACTTTAGGAGCTTCCTTAGGTCGTCCAGTCCTTCAAGTGTTGGGTTCTCCTGAATTAACTTTAAAGCATCCTCCCTTGCCTTGTAAAGCAAATGAAGGTCTCTCGTTAGATCCGCTATGTTAAAGCCGAAAAATCCCGACTGGGAAACGCCCAAGAGCTCCCCCGGTCCCCTTATCTTCAAATCCTCTTCCGCTATCTTAAAACCATCGTTTGTTCTAACCAGTATCCCAAGTCTTTGAAGCGCTTGAGTATCTTCGTCCTTTAGATGGTCAGGTACTATAAGGTAGCAGTAAGCTTGTCTTTCTGACCTTCCAACACGCCCTCTTAGCTGGTGAAGTGAAGAGAGTCCAAACCTATGGGCGGACTCTATAACCATTACCGTAGCCTCTGGCACGTCAACACCTACCTCCACAACCGTCGTAGAGACTAATACGTGTCCACTTTGCCTAAACTCTGTGATAACCCTCTCCTTCTCCTCGTCCTTCATCTTTCCATGTAGAAGTAAGACCTTCTTGTCAGGGAATAAGGCCTTCCACTTTTCATACTCCGCAACCGCTGCTTTGAGCTGGAGTTTTTCTGACTCTTCTATCAGAGGATAAACCACATAAGCCTTATTACCCTTTTCTATCTCCCTTTTTATGAATTCCACAATTCTGGATAATTCACTCTCAAAGAGGAGGCTGGTTATAACCGCTTTCCTACCTTCAGGCATTTGGTCAATGGTGGATATGTCCAAGTCTCCATAAATAGACAACGCCAGGGTACGTGGTATGGGCGTAGCGCTCATCACAAGACAGTGAGGATAAATCCCCTTTGCCTTTTCCATCAGGAGCTTTCTCTGAAGCACTCCAAACCTGTGTTGCTCATCCACAACCACAAGCCCAAGACTCTTAAACTCTACCTTTTCCTGTATTAAAGCATGCGTGCCTATGACCACATGCACATCTCCGTTCCTTAGATGTCTGTAAAGACTTTCCCTCTCTTTCCCCTTTAGAGAGCCAATGAGAAGGGCGATGTTGATTTTCATAGGGTTTAAAATCTTTTTAAAGTTCTTATAGTGCTGGAGGGCTAAGATCTCGGTAGGGACCATTACCGCTGCTTGGTATCCCTCTTTCGCAAGTATATAGCAAAGAGCCATAGCAACGACCGTTTTACCGCTTCCCACATCACCCTGAAGTAGTCTGTTCATAGGTTTTCCAGACTTTAGATCTTTTAGCATATCTTCCAAAGCCCTTACTTGCGCCTGTGTTAGTCTAAAGGGAAGAAGAGAAGTAAACTCCTCAAGGTACTTGTGAAGGTCTCCCCTTAAGGTTATGGTAGGAAGATTGTCTGTTTGCAACCTTCTTATCCTCAAGGCTAGTTGCAAAAGGAAGAACTCTTCGTAGATGAGCCTCTCTTGATGTACGTTATTAAACTGGTTTAGATCTTCAACTAAACCATCTTCTGAGGGAGGTTTATGGAGAAAATACAAGCTCTCCCCAATTTTGGGATAGCGATGAACGTTAAGAATGCTTTCTGGCAGATACTCTTTCATGTGTTTTGCACTTTCCACAAGCTTTTGCAAGATCTCCCTGATTCTCTTGTGCTTGTTCTCAGAGGATCTAACATCTAAACCATCCGCCCCCCTTATGTTGTAAAAGGGCAGTATACCTCCTACGTCTTCATCCTTTAGTATCTTTGGATGCACCATGTACTTTTCTCCGTTGAACTCCTTCAGCTTTCCCTGAATAAGAAGCTCCTGTCCCGCTTTGAACCTAGCTAAGGGTTTGCTGTCTTTGTACCTAAAGCGAAGGTAAAGGATATCTGTGTCGTCCGAGACCTTAACAAAGGCTGGATACTTTTCGCTTGGGTCGTATCCCGTTTGTAAAACTTTAACTTTCAAAACCACCTTCGTACCTATCCTTGTAGTCCTTATGGTGGTGTTTAATCTCCTATCCTCGTACCTTACGGGCAAAAACCAAAGGGCACTGTAAAGATCCCTTATGCCAAGGAGCTTTAAAGTCTTTTTTTCTCTGTGGTTTAGTGTTTCTAAACTATCCACATCTACGAAGAACTTTTCAATGGGCTTTTTGGGAAACCTGTCGAAGTTCAGGATGTTTTCCTTTTTTCCTACCTTGTCAAGAATCACCTTTATTTGGTTGAGGATGGCTATTCTTTTTTGGAGTGGCAGTTTATCAAACTCTTTTAACATATCCAGATAAGTAATACTAAGGTAGTCTTTAAGCAAATTAAACAGGTAAAGTCCTACCCCTATGCTACGCTTGAGTTTTAGATAGTCCTTATCCTCTAGGTCTCTGATGAAATCTTTGGCTCTTTGGAGCTTATATGTATCCATGACTGAAGTCATATTAAACACAAACCTATCACCTAAAATTATACTCATGAAAGAGGAAAAGGCTTTAGCTGCATCCCTACTGCTCATACTTATTTTCGGATTTCTCGAGTTGGCTACGGGTTTTTACACGGGCAGTTTAGCCTTGCTTTCAGACGCTGGCCACATGCTTACCGACAGCACAGCCATCTTGATAGCTCTTGTAGGGGTTTACCTCTCTACGAAAAGAGGCAACTATAGAATGACCTATGGTCTCAAAAGGGCTGAAGTTCTTGCGGCTTTTATAAACGGTTTATTGCTAGTCTTTCTTGTGGGATACATCCTTTCAAGCGCGATAAAGCGGTTTTTTAACCCTGTAGAGATACTAACCAAGCCCATGCTTTTGGTTGCGGTGATAGGTCTTTTTGTAAACCTGCTCGTTATGTTCCTACTCCACAGGAGCGAGCATGAAAGCTTGGGACTTAAAGCAGCCCTTTTGCATGTTGTGCTTGACACGATTGGTTCCATATCCACGATAGTAGCAGGGTTAATCATTCTATTTACAGGTTATTACCATGTAGACCCCTTGGTAAGTATAGGTCTTACCCTTCTTATCTTGCCACAGGTATACAATCTACTCAAGCTTTCCATTGAGATTTTTATGGAATTTGCACCTTCAAGCATACCCCTAAAGGAGTTTCAGTCTTCCGTAGAGCGATTACCATACGTAAGAGAAGTGCACGACCTGCACCTTTGGTGCCTTACCTCAAAAGAATGCCTTCTTACCATGCACGTGGTTATACAAGACCAAAGTCTTCACGACAGAGCGCTCATTGATATAAGCCGAATTGCCAACAGCTATGGTATAGAGCACATCACAATTCAGCTTGAGAATGAAAACACTAGATGTTTACTTAGAGAAAAGGAGTGTTTATCTGGAAACCGTACGGTTACTTAGAGATTAAGCCAGCTACGTTGTTAAAAAAGATTAGTAACTATCTCATGGCTCTTCGTTAGAGCTTTATTGCATGAATCAAAGGCCAGTTCTTATCTTCACGCTCTTTGGTAGTAGCTTTAGTTAGCCAAAGTTTGAGCTTTCCCTTTAGCACCAGAACCGCTATATTCCTTCACTTTAGCAGGGGTTTTTATTTATGCAACAAAGTCATGCAATAAGGTCAACAGGACACTTAGATGAAGGCTTGACAATGTCAGGAAAGCCCTTTATTATAGTTTTATCCTATATTTTTCCTTTTAAGGTTGATTTTGCGAACTACCATGAAGAACTTAAACCTGTATGATAAAAAGGAGGAAAAACTCCTCAGCTTAAAAGAAGCAAGCCTTTGGGCATCACAATACCTGAATAAAAAGATAACGGTGTCTAACATATCATACCTAATCCAGTATGGCAGGATAAAAAAGTACGGTTCCAACTCAAACCCTCTTGTAGACGTGGAAGAACTCAAAAGCTACTATGACTCTCGTTGCAAGGAAAGACATTGGAAAGATAAACTGGGAGAGGATATAAATTGGCATCTGTCTTTTGAACAATACAAGCAATCAGAAAGAACCAAACATGTACACGGAATACACCCTTACAAGGGCAAATTTATCCCACAGCTCGTTGAGTACTTTTTGGATAAGCATACAGACCAGTTTAAAAAGCACGTCTACTTTAGAGAGGGGGACATAGTTCTAGACCCATTCTGCGGAAGCGGAACCACACTAGTCCAAGCAAACGAGCTAGGAATTCATGCCATAGGTATAGATGTATCATACTTTAACTCCTTAATAGCTAACGTTAAGGTAGAAAAACACAACATACCCTTGATACTCCAAAAGGCACAGGAGCTAACACTGAAGCTTAAAGAATTTCAAAAGGGTAGGAAAATCCTAGAGTTTGAAAAAGGTTTATCAGGGCTATTAGCGGAGTTTAACTCAAAGTTCTTCCCATCGCCTGAGTATAAAAGACTACTGGCAAATAAATCCATAGATGAGAAGACTTATTCAAAGGAAAAAGAAAAGGAGTTTCTTTTAATCTACGAAGACCTAGTGAGGCTCTTTAACATCAAGGTAAAGCAAGACAAAGATGATACCTTTTTAGATAAATGGTATGCAAAACCAGTAAGGGAAGAGCTAGAGTTTTTGGCAAATGAGATAAAAAAGATAGAAGATAAGGACGTTAAAAACCTTTTAACTATAATCTTAAGCAGAACAGCTCGCTCGTGCAGGGCTACGACACACTCTGATTTAGCCACATTAAAACAACCTATAGTGACTCCATATTACTGTAAAAAACACAAGAAAATCTGTAGACCTTTGTACTCAATTACAAAGTGGTGGGAATTTTACATCAAAGATACGATAAAAAGGCTAGAAGAGTTTGAGAAACTCAGGACAAATACTTATCAAGTTTGCTTAACGGGTGACTCAAGAAATATAGACATTTACCAAGAGGTGAAGAAGGTAAACCCTGAGTTTGCGGAGCTTATCCTAAGACAAGGAATAAAGGGTATATTCTCGAGTCCTCCTTACGTGGGTTTGATTAACTATCATGAACAACACGCTTACGCTTATGAGATCTTTGGCTTTGAAAGAAGAGATGATTTAGAAATTGGACCTTTGTCAAGAGGACAAACTGCGGACGCCCAAAGGTCATACGTAGAAGGTATAGCACAGGTGCTCTTAAACTGCAAAAAGTATCTACAAAGGGATTACGATATTTTTTTAGTTGCAAACGATAAGTTTAACCTATATCCACAAATTGCACAGCTGGCTGGAATGAAAATAGTAGAGCAATTTAAAAGACCAGTCTTAAACAGAGTAGAAAAAGATAGGGAGACACCTTATTCAGAAACCATTTTTCATTTGAAGGAAAAATAACGTGGCTTTATCTGAAGAGCAAAAAATAGCCATCAAAAACATAATAATTGAAACCATAAGAAAGAAGTTTGAATCTTACAGGCCAGAGGCTTCTAACATGCCCTTTCATTATCGTCTCTTGGGAAAGGATAGAATGGCACTCTTTTCTTTTATACAATCGTTAAATACTGCCTTTGGCACTTCTATCTTTGAGCCAGTCGCTGAAAAACTTGCCAGTTTAAACTTCCTTGAGGTCAAAAGACAGTATGTAGTTGGTAATTCCATAAGCGAAAAAGCGCAGAAGGAAATACAGGACATCCTTAATGAACTTACTGTAGGAGGTTATCCTAACAAAGAGAAAGAAGTTGAGAGGATAAGAAATGTTTGTAAAGCAGACCCTATTAAACATATAAGGACTGTAAGAGTAGACTTGTTTGTTAGAAGCAAGGATGGTAGTGTTCATCTCTTTGAGATAAAAACAGCTAAGCCCAACATAAGCAACTTTAAAGATTTCAAAAGGACCTTGTTGGAGTGGGTAGCCATCTACTTGTATAAACATCCAGAAGCTGAAGTTCATTCTTATATAGCCATACCGTATAACCCTTACGAGCCAAAACCCTATGAGAGATGGACGTTAAAAGGGATGTTAGACTTAGAGAATGAGCTAAAAGTCGCAAAGGAAGTTTGGGACTTTCTTGGTGGAGAAGGAGCTTATGAGGAACTCTTGGAATTTTTGAAGATGCAGGTAAAAAGCTAGGGCCTGAGAGATGGATGAGTACTTTTTAAGATTTAAGCTATAGGACTACCATTGTGCTAAACTAATAACCATGAAGATAGAGGACCTTAGAAATAGCGCTTGGAGGTTTAACCAGAGATTAAAGCTCATTGTAAACCGTGGACAGATAATGGAGGAAGAGTACGAAGATAGGGTAAAAGAGATCATAAAAAGGGTAAAAGAAGAAGGTGACAAAGCTCTTATAGAGTACACTAAGCTTTTTGACAAGCAAGATATAACCCCCGAAACTATGGAGATCCCCTTTGAGGAGCTGGAGAACGCTTACAACGAAATAGAGGAGGATGTAAGGTCCGCTCTTGAAATAGCGCACGAAAGGATAAGAAGGTTTCATGAAAGACAAAAGGAAAATTCCTTTATAACGGAGGAGGAGGGCATAATATTAGGCACGCGGGTTATGCCCTTACAGAGGGTTGGTGTATACGTACCGGGTGGTAAGGCTTCTTACCCCTCCACTGTGCTCATGAACACCGTACCTGCTGTGGTTGCTGGTGTGGAAGAGATCATAATGGTAACACCAAACCCCAACAAGTACACCCTATCCGCTGCGTTTATAGCTGGTGTTAGCAGAGTTTTTAGGATAGGTGGAGCTCAAGCCATCGCCGCCCTTGCCTTTGGAACAGCTACCGTACCAAAAGTGGACAAGATAGTGGGTCCAGGGAATATATACGTGGCCTTAGCTAAAAAACTACTTTTCGGTGTTGTTGGTATAGACATGGTGGCGGGACCCTCTGAAATTCTCATAATCTCCGATGGTTCATGCGATCCAAGATGGATAGCATCGGACCTTCTTTCTCAAGCGGAGCATGACGAACTTGCAGGCGCTTTTCTCATAACGGATAATGAAAAGCACGCACAAGAGGTGAAAAAGGAAGTCTACAATCTTTTAGAAAACTTCCCAAGGAAGGAAATAGCCTCGGTTTCTGTGGAAAGGTTTGGTACCATCTTCTTGGTTGAAGACATGTACCAAGCCTGCGAAATTGCCAATTATATAGCCCCAGAGCACTTGGAAATACTTACAAAAGAACCCTTCTCATTACTTCCATACATAAGGAACGCAGGTGCTGTATTCCTTGGACCTTATACTACAGAGCCTTTAGGTGATTACGTTTTGGGTCCGAATCATACACTTCCTACAGGTGGCACCGCTCGGTTTTTCTCCCCTCTGGGCGTTTACGACTTTGTAAAGAGAAGCTCTTTGCTTTACGTGAGCAAGGAAGGCTTTGAGCGTGTTGCAGATGCTGTAGAAAGTATAGCAAAGGCTGAAGGTCTTTTTGCCCACTACTCTTCCGTGCGTGTGAGGCGTGAAACATGAAGACTCTAATCGTTTTTCTACTTGGGATGTTAATGTTTTCTTGTGCGCCCATGGTTTGCCCCGAAGAAAAGGAAATTAGGAGCTTTTACTCTCAAGACGCTTCTCCTAAAAGTTATTCCGCAGTACTCAGTGCCAAATACGGACCAGTAAGAATACCGCTCTTTGTAAACAAGAATGAAGGAGGGTATGAAATAAAAACGATAGGGTTTAAATCCATCTCTTACAGGGGTAAAGGGCTGTGTGTTGACTCCATATGCTTAGACATACCCTTCAGCATAGATGGTCTCATCTTCGGTAACGTGCTCTCTGGTGATGAAAAAGTAAGCTGTTCACTGGGGAACGTTGTTTTTGAGAAGGACGACCAGCTTTATTGGAGAAGGTTTGTGTTTTCCCAAGGACAGTTAAAGCGCGTTGAGGTTTTGGACAAAAATAGGGACAAGACACTGACCATAAACTACGGCGATAGGAACAAGAAGGGATACTATGAGTTTCTGGATGTAGACGCTGGCGGTTTGAGTTTTAGAATAAACATAGAAGAGGTGAGATTTTAATGTTTCCAGTGCTCTTTGAAGTTCTTGGGATAAAGGTTTACACCTACGGAGTGTTGGTAGCTTTGGGTGTGCTGACAGCCTACCTTTTGATCCTAAGGCTATCAAAGAGGGAAGGGATAAACACAAACCAAGTAGAAAATACAATGCTATTGGCTTTGGTGTTTGGGATAGTGGTATCAAGATTGTCCTACGTAATAGAACATCCAGAGAACGTGCACAGCCTCATAGATGTAGCTGCGCTGTGGCAGGGCGGTATGAACTTCTTCGGCGGATTAATAGGTGGCATATTAGGTGTAATTTTAGGTCTATACGTCTACAAGCTTCCTGTATGGAAGGTTTCCGACATAGCGGTTGTAGGTTTAAGCATAGCCCACGCGGTGGGCAGACTTGGCTGTACATCTGCAGGGTGTTGCTACGGAAAACCTATGCAAGTGGAAGCATCTATAAATCCTGGGATACACTTTACTGATTCTTTTCCTTTCTTTTACGTGGTGTTTCCCCCGGGTGCGGTAGCTCCACCATACATACCTTTGTATCCTACACAGCTCATGGAGTTTACGGGACTTCTTTTTATATTCGCAGTTTTGTTCTTCATCTACAAGAAAAAGCCCTTCGACGGCTTTGTGTTTTCCCTTTACCTTCTGCTTTACGGTTTACTAAGGTTTACACTGGAATTTTACAGAGGTGTAACTCCGCCCATCGAAGCTATTGGTCTAACCTGGAACCAAGTAGTTTCTATCATCATGATCCTATTGGCTTTCGTGCTTATCTTTCTACTAGGAAAGGGAAAAAGGCATGAGATGGGTTAAAAGGTTTATACTCTTTACCTTTATAATCCTATTGGTTGCTATGATAGCGTCCTTGCTAGCGCGTATTCCAGTTGGTGACAGGATAGCGGTTATAAAGTTAGAAGGTGTGATATTAGATCCAGAGCCTATAGCTCGTAGGATTGAATCCTGTAGAGAAGACAGTAGCATAAAAGGGCTTGTGCTTAGAGTGGATTCTCCCGGTGGTGCGGTTGGAGCATCTCAGGAGATTTATAGAGCTTTGGAACGTTTTAAAACCTCCGGTAAGCCTTTGGTGGTGTCTATGGGTAACGTGGCAGCATCGGGTGGTTATTACGTTTCTCTTCCTGCGGACTTCATTTATGCCAACGAGGGAACGATAACAGGTAGCATAGGTGTCATAATACAGCACATGGATTATAAAAATCTCCTAGACAGAGTAGGAGTCAAGACAACCGCCATAAAAACGGGAAAGTTCAAAGACAGTCTATCTCCCTTTAGAGAGTTAACTCCAGAAGAAAAAGAATACTTGCAAAGCACAGTACAAGATGCTTACCAACAGTTTATAGACTCAATTCTTAAGTACAGGGGAAAGAAGATAGAAAAGGAAAAACTGCTATCGGTGGCGGATGGCAGGGTCTTCACAGGAAGAAAAGCCAAAGAGCTAGGTCTCGTAGATGAGATAGGAAACCTTCAGGATGCCATTGAAAGAGCTAAAACTATGGCAAAGGTCCCAAAGGCTAGAGTCTTTTTCATGGAGGAAAGGAAAGGACTTTTAAGGAGAATATTGGAAGGAGATGTATTAAACGGAAGCTTTTACTATCCTACGATGATATATTATCTTATGAAGTGAACAGATAAGCACCATAACCTACTACAGAATCCCTATCACCTGAAACGTCTGCAGACGTTGTGTAATCTAACAGGTAAGTTTTGAGCCCTCTTTCCATGGCAAAAAGCAAAGCACCCTCTATTCCTTCTTTACCACACGCTTGACACATGCTAATACTTTTTAAGTCCTTTTCTAAGATTCCACGATGACAGTAGGTGTCTAATCTTCTTGCTTCCTCGTCGCTGTAGTAATGACTCAGATCCGAGCTGATTATAAAACGGTATCCTTTACTTACAAACCACTCAATCAATTTCTTGATCAATGTAGGGTCAACTTGTCCAAAGGTAGCAGGCACTATTTTTACATCGTTAGATATATACTGTAGGAAGGGGATCTGAACCTCGATAGAATGTTCATAAAGGTGTGGATAGTTATCCCTATTGTAGTACTTGCTGTTTTCCTTTAGAAACTCTTCTATATTTTCCTGATCGACCTCTACAAGCCCTAAAGGTGTTTGAAAGAAGTCCCACGTTGGAAATGAAACTCTTTTTATTGGGAAAAAATGTGAAGGCCCCAGGATGAGAAACTTGCTCCCTTGCGTGTTTTTAAAACATGCGTATAGCTTTCCCACCGTTTTACCTGAGTATATATAACCTGCGTGTGGAGATATTCCCCCTATTGGACTGCCTTCCCACTCTATCGTACCACCCACCAACTTCTCTAATGTATCCTTTAGCGTTTGAGCGTGTGATGGATAAAATACCCCAGCTACCGCAGGCTTTCGCACCTTCATATCTATAAAATTAATTATTTTTTAACAATATGATCTTACAATAAACAAAGGAGCTTAGCCTCTCCCGCCTCTTTTTTTTTACTAAAAATTTGACTCTGTTGCACAAATAAAAACCCTGTTAAAGTGTGGTTGACTAAAACCATCTTGAGAAAGCTTCTGGAAAAATCTTTACTCACTTGACCCAAACAAGTTTAGAGTATATTTATTTGAATTATGAAAGGGATAAGCTACATATTAGCCCTTGTGCTTTTGGGTTTGTTAGTATTCTTTGCCTTCAAAGACAGCAAGGATGGCGTAACATACAAGCCATCTAACGATTCTATCAACCTTCCCCTTATAGGTCTTGACGGTAATACCTACGACCTGAAGAAGTACAGTGGGGAGATAGTTCTTGTTAATTTTTGGGCTACATGGTGTCCACCTTGCATGGAAGAACTACCTATTTTTGAAGATGTTTACAGAAAGTACAAAGACAAGGGCTTTCAGATAGTCGCCGTAAATATGGACCCAAACGCTTCTACCCTGAAAGAGTTCTTATCTAAAAATCCTTACACCTTTGACATATACAGAACTAAGGAAGAAGCAATAAGGGAGCTTAACATATCTGGATTTCCCACTTCCTACCTCGTGGACAAGGATGGTAAAGTTTGCAAGGTTAGATTAGGTATATATAGAGAACTTGAAGATGATGTAAAAAATCTTATAGAAAAAGGTAAAAAATGTTAAGGCTTTTGATGATTGATAACTACGATTCCTTTACCTACAACCTTGTACAGTACTTTTATATGCTCGGTGCTGACGTTTTGGTCAAAAGGAACGACCAAACAAGCGTAGAAGAGATTAAAAACATGGACATAGACGCCATTGTTATATCCCCAGGTCCCTGTAGTCCAACAGAAGCGGGCATTTCCGTTGACGTTATAAGAGCTTTCTATAAGGAATTACCCATACTAGGTGTTTGCCTTGGACACCAGTCTATAGGTTTCGCCTTTGGTGCTAAAATAGTGAGAGCGAAAAACTTAATGCACGGGAAAACGTCCCTTATCTACCACACAGGAGAGGGTATATTTCAAGGGATTAAAAATCCATTCACAGCTGTTAGGTATCACTCCCTCGTCATAGACAGAAACACTCTACCACCTTTCCTGAGAATCACCGCAGAGTCTGACGATGGGGAGATAATGGGTATACAGCACTCAGATTACGACCTCTTTGGTGTTCAGTTTCATCCCGAGTCTGTACTGTCTGAAGCGGGTATGGATATACTTAAGAACTTTCTCCGGATAGTCCAAGGGACTCGTCAATCCATTTGATGTAATCTTCGTTTCCCGCCAGTATAGGCATGGCTATTATTTCTGGCACGGTATAAGGGTGCACAGATTTAACACCTTTAACAAGCTTATCCATCAAAAGGGTTGACGTCTTTACTATTAGAAGCTCTTCTTTATCCTTTTCTACGTTTCCCTTCCACCAATACGTGGAGCTTATATCCTTTACCACGTTTACGCATGCACCCAACTTGTTTTCAATTATGAAATCCGCTATCTCTTGCCCCTTACCACTAGGTACTGTTATAAAAACTACCACATATCCTTTCATAGTACTGAATAATATCATAAAATATGTAAGAGACATGAAGAATAAATACATAGACATCCTTGGATTTTTGGCTATAGTAGCCCTTTCAGTACTGGTTGTTTCCATTAGACCAGTAAACTTAGGATTGGATCTAAAGGGAGGGGTCTCCATACTACTACAACCCGAAATAAACTACGCACTAGCTTTAGAGTATGAAAGCTCAGCAAAAGAGATAGAAAAAACCCTAAGGGAAAAGAACGTAAAACTGTTGGATGTATCTCCACAAAAGGATGGCATAAGAGTAGAACTACTGGAAGAAGGAAACGCTGTAGAAATCGTAAAAAAGGATTTTCCAAGGTTTGAGATAACAAGAGTAGAAAAGGGCGTTATTAATCTAACGCTAAAGGAAATGGAAGTGCAAGCCCTAAGAGAAGGCTTAATATCCCAGACGGTGGAGATACTGAGAAAGAGGATAGACGAGCTTGGAGTGGTTCAACCGGTTATTACAAAGGTTGGAAACGATAGGATTCTGGTAGAACTCCCCGGGATGATGGATATACAAAAAGCCAAGTCTGTGATAGGTCGTACCGCACTCCTTGAGTTAAAACTGGTAGTAGAAGTGGGACAAAAAGAGGAGCTTGAAGCGAAGCTAACAAGAGACACTGAGCTTCTTCCTAGCTTAGACGAGAAGGATTGGTTTCTTGTGGAAAAGGTCCCCATCATAACGGGTGCAGGTATAAAGAACGCCTATACAAGTCAGGACGAGTTTGGACAGCCTTCGGTGAGTTTTGAACTAAACGATGAAGCTTCCGAAGCCTTTGGGAAAGCTACTCAGGAAAATATAGGTAGAGCCTTGGCGATAGTCTTGGACAAAAAGGTAGTTTCTGCACCAGTCATAAGGAGTAGGATAACGGATAGGGGACAGATTACGGGTAGGTTTACACTGGAGGAGGCTAAGGAACTTGCCATTGTTCTAAAGTCTGGTGCACTTCCTACCCGCGTTGACTTCTTACAGGAATCTGTGATAGGTCCATCTCTGGGTAGGGACGCCATAGAGCAGGGTATAAGGGCTGGTATCTTGGGATACGTACTGCTTTCTATAGTACTTCTGGGTAGGTACAAGATGGTAGGCGTGTCCGCAAACTTATCAATACTTATGAACGGTCTCCTTTTGTGGGCTGGACTTGTTCTTCTTGGTGGGACTCTAACCTTGCCGGGCATAGCGGGCATAATTTTGAACATGGGTATAGCAGTAGACTCAAACGTGCTCATATTTGAAAGGGTAAAGGAGGAGCTTAGGCTGGGAAACACTCCTAGAAAAGCTATAGAGCTGGGCTACCGAAGGGCGCTGAGTGCGGTATGGGATACACACATAACCCTCTTGGTCGCTGCTCTCATACTCTTTCAGTTTGGTTCTGGACCGGTAAAGGGTTTTGCAACAACACTTACGATAGGAACTATAGCATCTTTTATATCCAACGTCTACTATGCAAAGGTCTTCTTAGACCTTCAAAGTAAGATGAAACTCTTGAAACTCTAACTTGACTAGCTACAGAGATTACATGTTTGCATAGGTTGGAGATGAATCACGTGTATGGTTCACGCACTGAAGATATATAACCATTACAGTCAATGAGAAAAGGCAGAGACACCTGGATACCTTTTTACCAGAGAAGAGACTTTGTTGCATAAACAAACACACCCTGCTAAAGTGAAGGAGTATAGCGATTTTGGCGCTGAGGAAATTTCGAGCTGTGGTTAAAACTAAAATTGCCGCTAAAGAGCATCGAGATAAAGACTGACCTTGTTTAGCAAGGTAGCCACTCCTATGATTTATGCAACAAAGCCATAGCCAGAATCGCGTTTGCAAAACTTGTGTTATGCTTTCATAAAATTTGTAAATGGAGATAGCTTTGTAAAAGGAGCAAAATTATTGAAAGCGAGTTTAAGGAATTGATGGAGTTTTAATTTTGGTGGGTTTACCATCGAAGAAGTTGCTAGGAAATTAAAAACATCAAAGGAAAATTATCAAAAAATTGAAGAACTGAACAAGAATTTTCAAAAGAATTCAAACTTGCTATCAGGAAAAGCCGTTATTATCAATCTATTGCAAACAAAGTGTTGAAGGATTTGGTATGGAATACAAGTCCAAATATTATAAAAAGAAACCTTAATGATAATCGACTTTGTTGCATAAATGAGGATACAAGGGTAAGATGTGTTAATCTTAGAGAACTATGAAAAGAAAGAGGACTAAAAAAACTATCGTATTAGAAATTGGAG
>OFGS01000084.1_pt1 | contig 26303 bp, 28 predicted proteins | sample 1521851 | NCBI WGS metagenome assembly OFGS01 (sample SAMEA3142070, study PRJEB24117) | hot springs metagenome
AGCCTGCGTTTTGCGCGCTCAAGCCGCTTCCTAACCGTCGCCTCATATATATCCAACATCTTTGCTATTTCTTCATTTGAAAACTCTTGAACATATTTCAGTGTCAGCACATCTTTATATATAACAGGCAGCTTCAATACCGCCCTTGCAAGATGATCCAAATCCTCCGCAACGCTTATTGGTTCGGTCGTTATACAGTATTCCACATCCTCAAGGGGAATTGTTGTGCGCCTTTTTCTTTGGTTATATAAATTGATGGCGGTGTTTTTAACCATAGTAACAATGTAGCTCTTAGTTTTGTGATAGGAAATTTCCCCCACTTTATCGAAATTCTCAAGAATTTTCAAAAACGTCTGATGTACAGCGTCCTCGGCGAGCCGTTCATCATTTAGGATGCGGTTGGCGACATAGAACATAAGCTTCCTGTATGTAACATAAAGCAATTCAAATTTATTTTTATCCTCTTCGCCGTCAAGCATCGCCAGATATATTGGAAGCATTTTGTCACCTCCCGCATTTTCATGCTCTGTTTTGTTTCCTCTCTCTTTGTGACTTAAGTCTGCCATCAATGGGTTTTTGGGCGTCTCTCGGAATTGCCCATACACGGCTGAAACGCACAGCGCCGTCTATTCTGTTTTCCGCACACAGCTTTTGTATGCGCCTGACGGAAATGCCCCACTTTTTTGAAGCTTCATTTACAGACATGTAATCAGTTACCATATATTTACCCAAACATACAATTATTAGCAATTCATATTATATACGTCTAAACAAATAATATCAAGCCAAAATGGATAAATTGGTTTACATTTTTTCTCTTTTCAAACCATTAAAATTTTTGACATGTTCCCTCGAACAATCAACCCCCGTCTTTTCCGTCTACACAACCCTGCCCGCCAAAAGACGCCCCAAGAAGCTGTAGATGTGTTTCCACGAACAGTTGCACAGACAAAAAAACAAGGCTTCCCGGCATCTCCGCCGCCAAAAACACATTTTCGGCAGGCGGCATATCACCTGAAAGCCCTGTATTCAAGCCGTTTTTCAGGCACTTATTTGTTTTTTTACATTTGTCATCAATACCACGCACTCGACGTGAAATGTCTGTGGAAACATATCAACAGGCTGGACTTCTAAAATTTCATAGCCATTTGAAAAAAGAATACTGCTATCTCTTGCAAGTGTTGAAGGATTGCAGGATACATAAATTATGTTTGGAATTTTATGCTCTATAAGGCTTTCTAAGAGCTCTTTTTCACATCCACTTCGCGGTGGGTCAAGAATCACAGCCTGGGGTATAATTCCATTTTCCAACAGTTTTGGGATTTCAATCTCTGCACGGCCACATATAAATTCAATGTTCGAAATACCATTATTCTTGCTGCTTTTTTTAGCATCTTCAACTGCATCTTCAACAATTTCTATAGTGTAAACCTTTTTGCAAAACGGAGCTATGAACATGGAAATGGTACCTATTCCAGAGTATACATCAAACACAATTTCTGCATCAATATTCCTTAGATATTTTACAACCTGACTGTACAGCACCTCTGTTTGCATAGAATTTACCTGAAAAAATGATTTTGGAGAAATTTCAAATGTTAAATTCCCTATCCTGTCTTTTATTGTGCTACTACCCCAAATCAATATATCTTCATCACCCAGTACTACATTTGTTCTTTTAGGATTCAAGTTTAAATAAAGTGATTTAATTTTTGAAAAATTGTTTAAAATGTCTTTTTTTATGGTCTCTAAATTCTCAGGTACTTTTGTACAAACAAGAATGATCATCATCTCATCAAATGCAAATGAATTTCTGACAACAATGTGCCTCAAAACACCTTTATGCTTTTTTTCGTCATAAACCTCTATCTTGTGTTTTTGTATTAGATCTTTCATACCTTTTATCACATCATCGCAAAATTCATGCTGAATAAGACAGTAATCTATATCAACAATATCATGTGTCATCTTTCTATAAAATCCTATCTGGGGTTTTTTATAATCCCCTCCAACCGGTAGTGCAGTCTTGTTTCTGTATCTAAATGGGTTTTCCATTCCAATAACATCATTTATTCTGGGGCTGAGTTTCCCTATTCGCCTAAAAGCATCTTCAACAAGAAGCTTTTTTAGCTTCAGCTGATGCTGGTATTTTGCATGCATTAAATGGCAACCACCACAGGAGTGGTAATAAGGGCATTCTGGATCTTTTCTATATGGGCTTTTTTCCAAAATTTCAATTAAGTTTGCTTTGGCATACTCTTTTTTGACCTCTTCGATTTTAATCTTTACAACCTCATCAATAAGAACATTGTCAACAAACACTACAAACCCATCAATTCTTGCAATGCCCTGTGCCTGGTGATTAAGCGTGTCAATCTTGACAATATACTCTTGCGACTTTTTTACCACATCTTTTCCCCCTGCTACTTCTTTGTTTTTTTATGCTTTAATATTTTACACCATTTTTTAATAGCAATAAAATAATAATTTCATAAAGTCTTAGAAAAAATATATATTGAAAATCCAAAAGCTACTGTTCATCCAACATAACAATCAAAAGGAGGCTTGAAAAAATTGTTCAACCCGTTTGAAGAAAAGCCAAAGCCGATTGAAAATTTTCTCATGGACTGGAAAACAATATACCCCAAGTCGTACTGCAAAAATGAAGTTGACCCTTACACAAAGACAAGAATAATCCTCATGAACGGAATTGAAGCTAAAGCCTCGATGTTTTCTCATCAGCTCCAACGTCACTGCACTGACAATCAAACAAGAAAAGACTTAGCAATGATGAGAAGAATTGAGCAGATGCAGCAAAAACAAATCAACTGGTTAAAACCAATCGACGAGACACCTCTTGAAACTACAATTGGATATGAGCATGTTGCTGTAGACCTTACCGCCTGGCTTGCTCAAAATGAACCTGACCCTTATGTAAAACAAACACTTGATTTTATTCTGCTTGAGGACTTTGACCATCTTTACCGTTATGCAAACCTTCTTGACATGGACTCAAATATCCCAGCAAACAATTTGGTAAAAAACTATGTTGAAATAATACCAGGTAGGCCGACAATTGCCCATCACAGGCACCCTTATGATACTGTCAGCAGATATGTTGATTTTAAAAAAGCAGATATTAGAACAAAGTTAAACATCTTCATCATAACAGCCGGTGAGCAGCAGACAATGAATTTTTATAACAACATTGGTAACACTTATTACAACGACCTTGGAAGACAGCTCTACCTGGAAATAGCTTTGGTGGAAGAAGAACACGTAACCCAGTATGGTTCATTGATTGACCCGAGACTCACATGGTTTGAAAGTCTTCTTTTGCATGAATACACAGAATGCTATCTGTATTACTCATTCTATGAATCTGAGGTTGACTCAAATGTAAAATCCATCTGGGAGATGCATCTTGATGCTGAAATTGCACATCTTCATAAAGTAGCTGAGCTTTTGCAAAAACATGAGAACAAATCTTGGTGCGAGGTCATCCCTGGCGGACAGTTCCCAAATCTTTTAATGTTCCACGACACACGCGAATATGTCCGCAAAGTTCTTTCCCAGATGGTTGAAATCACAGCCGACAAAGAAGACCTGAGAAATGTAAATGATTTGCAAGATAGTCACACATTTTTCTGGTTCCAGAACAAAGTAAATCACGATATAAATTTGGTTGCAAGCCATGTGGTAATTGATAAGCACAAAATGGTAAAAGGTGAAGATTACAGAATAGAAATGGCTCCACACCCAGTTGAAAGCTTGAGAAATAGAAAAGAAGACAATGTTTCAATTGCAAGAACAAAGCAGAAAAAACTTGTTAACATATAAATAAAAAAAGCTGTCTACCCTTGTGGTGGACAGCTTTTTCCTAAAAGAATCATTCATCTATTTAGATGGCATCTTTTCTTTTAAGAAGGCCCCAAGTTTTCTATCTGTCCCAAGAATATGATTTTTGAGCCAGTCGACAACAAGTCTGTTTGTCTTTATAACTGCTGCAACTCCTGCTCCTTCTTTCTCTATCTCCTCTCGAAACTTTTTATATGTCTCAACAAAGTTATCGTGTTCTTTCTTGTGAGACAAATACTCAGGATACAGATACTCTTTCATGTACTTTTCCTCGGTTGAAAAATGAAAAACAACATAATCGCCCAAAAAGTCCAAAACTTCTGGCAAAACTTTCTTCCCTTCACCTTGAGCACAGGCATCCAAAAGCCTGTTTATTCTCTCAAAAAGCTCTTTGTGCTGATTGTCTATTGACTCAACACCTACAGAGTACTGGTCAAGCCATTCAATTTGCGGCATACAAAAACCCCCTCATTATTATGCTAATTTTTTTATACCCCTTCTTCATAAAAAATAACATCAGCAATTTGAGAAGTTACCCCGTTTTGCACTATAATGAGATAAAAATGATATAAAAACCAAAAGCCGTTAGCAGTTTGCTAACGGCTCAATTTCTCGATTTATCTGGTGCCGAAGGCGGGAGTCGAACCCGCACGGGGTGTGAGCCCCACTGGATTTTGAGTCCAGCGCGTCTGCCAGTTCCACCACTTCGGCACATTTCCCTTTTTAATTTTCAAGCAAGATTTATTATATCATAAATTTTTGAGGTTGTCAAAGCCGTAGATTTTGATATAATCCTGCCGTAGATTGAATTACCAACTTCATTTTACCTTCTTTCAAGCTAAAAAGTCAAGGGTCTAAAATAAAAAATTAATTACGCTCGGGTCAGTTTTGTTAAGAAGGAATATTATCACTAACAAATTCTCTGGAGAAATTTCTAATTTTAATATTCAAATGGTTAGGTTATAATAGAAATAAATTCAAAAAAAAGCGCGAGGTTATTTGTATGGAAACCTTCTGGTTATTTATAATATGCTCTTTATTATTTGCTTTAAATTTTTTCGTAACTAAAAAATTTGGACTAAAAAACGTTGAGTATGAAATCTACTTTGAAGAGAACAAAAAGACTGAAGGTGATGAGATTCATATTGTCGAAAGAATATACAACGGCAAAATTTTGCCACTTCCATGGGTAAAATCTGAATTTGAAGTGTCAGCATCCTTTTTTATGGAAAATGCAAAAAATTATGTAGTGGGAGATAAGCTAAGGTACATCAGTATTTTCTTTCTCTTGCCTTACCAGCAAATAGTAAGACGGCACAGATTTGTTGCGACAAAAAGAGGATTTTATAAGCTTGACAAAATATATCTTGTCACAGGAGACCTTTTCGGTCTTTCAACAGATGACAGGTGTTACTATGTAAATTCCAACATTACTATTTACCCAGCATTTTTGGACCTGAAAAAACATCTTCTTCCCCGCTCAAGCCTCTCGGGTGAAGTTGTGGTAAAAAGACACTATTATGAAGATATATTTCACTTTGCAGGAATAAGAGAGTATCAGTCTTTTGATTCTTTCAATAGAATAAACTGGAATGCAACTGCAAAGTATAATACTTTGATGGTAAACAAGTACGAATACACCTCATCAGGTGATGCTTTGATACTTTTGAATGTCCAAAGTTCAGAGTATGAAAGAAAAGAGGTTTTTAACAAAAATGCCATTGAGTTTGGAATAAAGATTGCAGCAAGCTTAGCAAAAGAATGTTTGGATGCTCACATTCCTGTTGGTTTTGTTTGTAACGGGGTAGATGAAGAAACCTTGCAGCCGCTTGAAATTCTTCTTCCCTCCCAAGACCAAAACCAGCTTCTAAAAATTCTCGAAACCCTTGCACATATTAAAATTCAGGTAAACGAATACTTTGAATCTTTGCTTTATCAGGTCTTAAGAAGTTACAACTTCCGTGAGCTTTTTATAATTACCTCATTTGTGAACAAGGAGATGGAAGACTCTATTCTCCTTTACTCCTCGCTGGGAGTTAAGTTTACCATTATCCTTCTTGAGTATGATGAAAAAGCTTTAAACTTAGAGTCAGAAAATGTGAGAATTTTTCTGGCAAAACAGCATCTTTTAGAAAGCGCCAGAGTATAAGTAAAAATCGCCGCAGGCATATTTTATGTTTGTGTTCATACCTGCGGCTTAATATTCTTTTGGATACTAAAAAGATATCATTTCTGATATGCTATGAAAAGACTGATAGGTGCAATTTCAAAACTGCCAATTGCTTCTTCTTCATTCTCTTCTGAAAATACAACACCATCATTTGCTTTTATCTTCCACATTCCATCAGGAAGCGCAATCACCTTCTTTTCTTTAAAAGGATTGTAGGCAACAATAATTTTTTTCCACACATCATAAGGATACGAAATCAAAAACGCCACAATGTCATCAGGTGCTGGCAAGAATTTTAGATATTTTCTTATTTCGCCTGATGAGCGCATTCTAAACGCCAAATGTTCTTTTCTCAACTTTATAAGGTCACAGTAAAATTTGAAGGTGTCATAGAACTTTTCTTTTAAACTCCAGTCAATCTTATTTATGCTATCGCCTGCCTTGTATGTGTTCGGATGACCTCCTTTGCTCCTGTTGAACTCAACTCCACCGTGCAAAAACGCAATTCCCTGAGATGTTAAGATGATTGCATTTGCTAAGCGGCATGCCCGGTCAATCCAGAATATATCTTCACCCACCATTGTCTTTTGTGCCTTGTCAAAGAGGGTCAAGTTGTCGTGACATGAACAATAATTTACACATTCATCGGGCTCTTTTGCAAAATCGTCAATGGCTGCCTTTATACCCTGTTTTAATCTCTCAACATCAGAAAGGTTTCCATGCATATACCCAGTTCTAAATCCGTCAAGGTCACCTCTTATACTGTCTCTTATTCTATCGTTGAAAAGTCCAATTGAATACCCCTGATGCGCTGTTGACTCAATTGTTGCCCTCTCTTCCACAATGCACAGGCTATCTCCCATCACCCATCCTTCACCATAAATGAGGGCATAAGGATTTCGCTTTCGCACCTCTTTAGCCACCATTCTCATAGTAAGTGTATCAATAAGGCCCATAAGGTCAAATCTGAATCCGTCTATATGAAACTCTTCTGTCCAGTATATTATTGTATCAAGTATAAATTTTCTTACCATTGGCTTTTCTGTTGCGATTTCATTGCCACAGCCTGTTGCGTTTGAATAATCGCCATAGCCATCTATCCTATAAAAATATCCGGGAACAATTTTGTCAAAGATAGAAAACTTTCCACCCTTTGTGTGGTATGTGTGGTTGAAAACAACGTCCATTACAACTCCTATACCGTTTTGGTGCAAAGTTTTAATCATAGTTCTCAGTTCTTTTAAAGCCTCAATTCCACCACTTTTTGTTGAGTACCAGTACTCTGGGCACTGATATAAAACAGGGTCGTATCCCCAGTTGTACTCTTTATCAGGATTTTTGTCGTCAACACTTCCAAAGTCAGATATTGGAAGAAGATGAATGTGGGTTATTCCAAGCTCTTTTAGATGCAAAAGACCTGTTGAAAACTTTTCTTTGTAGAAGCTTTGCTGGCAAAGGCCCAAAAACTTTCCTCTAAACTTTTCATCTACACCTGAGGTTTCATCAATTGTAAAGTCTCGCACATGCATCTCGTAAATGATAGCATCTTGTTGCTTTTCTACTGTTTTAACAAACTCATCCTGCTGCCAGCCTTCAATTAGCGTATCTACCGGGTCAAATATGAAAGATTTTTGAGAGTTTGAGGAAGAAGCTTTTGAGTAAGGGTCAGGAACCTCATACACAATAAAACCTTCGTCCTCATCATAATTGTAGTGCCAAACCTCATAAAGATAGTAGTGGTTTTTCAAGTTACCTACAAGGTGTATATTCCATGTACCGTTTTCTGACCTTGCCATCTCTTTTTCAAATCTGAAATTTTCGCTCTCATCAAATATCTTAACCTTTACTTTGTATGCAGTGGGAGCCCACAGTCTAAAGTAGGTAACATATGGCTCATATTTTATTCCAAGTTCACCAGGATAAAAAAACTCAGGCCTTGTTAGAATTTCTCGTGGTCTTGCCCAAATGTGTTCTGTTTTGTAGACAACCTTGTATTTTAAATTTGGCAAAAGCCTCTTTGAAGTAATAATTCTTATCATATTTGTAAAAGCAGTTTCTCTGTCAAAGTATTCTGTTATTACAATATCGTTGCCAAATCCGGGCGGGTACCAAAGCTTTTGATTTGCACCTTCTGCAAATTTAAACTTTTGCCCAATCTTTATTTCTTTTAAATCCTTTATAAGCTCATATCTTCCACGCAGCTTTGAATATGTCATTTCCCACTCGGGCGAAATTTGCCAGCCATTCATCTCACCAATGACAAATACCGGTCTTCTGAGCGGTTTTCGGTGATAGTCAAAATGCCCTTCTTTTAACACAAATCTAATCTTCCCTTTTTGCTCGCAAATCTCATAACCTCTCATTTCTGCTTCATAAGGATTGTCGGAGTGAGGAATTATCTTGTCTATTCTTTCTATGTCTATTTCTTCTTCATTTAAAAATACTTTAAAATCTTCTTTCTTTACAGAGTGAACCATCTGGGACAGCACAACTACTATCTCGTTAAAGTCATCTATATATGCTCTCACTATCATTAAAACCACCTGTCTTTTTCTAAAGAATAGGATATGCAATGTGCATCAATTATATATCATTTATACCCTTTTTGAAAATAAAAAAATTGCACCTTGAGAATACATGTGCAAAAGACGTTTTAGAGCCTTTTTTCTGGGTATAAATATTAGAAGAAAAATTTTTCATATAATTTGTGGTGGTAAACAAAATGCCTGAGAAAAACAAAGATTTAAACTGTAAGGCCAACAACTATGCAGCTAAAATTTCAATAATATATGCAGTTGTGAGCGCAGTTTGGATTTTGGTCTCTGACATATTAACAACAACCCTTTTTGCAAAGAGAGGGCTTTTTACCATTTTTTCGGTCATTAAAGGTTGGCTCTTTGTACTTATCACTGCAAGCCTTTTGTATTTTCTGATTCGCAAAAAAATCTATTCGCTTTACCTTTCTGAAAATAAACTCCAAAATGCATTAGAGGAACTTCAAAAGACAAATGATGAGCTTTCCAAAACACAGGAAAAGCTTGTTGTCCAGTACAAAAAACTTGCAAAAAACCAGGAAAAGATAAAAGAGCTTGCTTTCTTTGACCAGCTAACTAACCTTCCAAATAGAAATCATTTTATGCTGGTACTCGAAAAGGCTATTAAAGAAGCACATTTCAAAGGCCAGCAACTTGCTCTGATATATATCGATATTGATAATTTCAGTAAAATTAACAATACTCTTGGCCATGAGACTGGTGACGTTGTTTTAAAAGAAATTGCGCAAAGGCTTAAAGAAGCAGTGGGTAATAACGGATTTGTTGCAAGAATAACAGGAGATGAGTTTGGAATAATAATTTACAATTTTCTTGATTTTAATGTCTTAAATTACTTCATCTACAAAATTTTTAATTCGTTTTCAATGTCATGTGAGATAATGGAATATAATTTTTATATTACACCAAGTATGGGAATTGCCATATATCCTTCAGATGGCCAGGATAGTATAACACTTCTGAAGAATGCCGATAAGGCTTTGAAACTTGCCAAGGAAAAAGGCAAAAATACCTTTTGTTTTTATAACGTGGAAATGGACAATATACTACAGCAGAGACTTGAATTTGAATCAGACTTGAGAAAGGCTATTGAAAAAGACCAGTTCGTTTTGTATTATCAGCCAATTGTGAACCTTGAAAAAATGCAGCTATGCGGAGCAGAAGCACTCATTCGCTGGATACATCCACAAAAAGGTATGATACCACCCATGTCTTTCATCCCAATTGCTGAGCAGACAGGACTAATATCACAAATTGGTCAATGGGTATTGACAAAGGCTATTTTGGATTTGAAGAGCATCAGAGAAGTAACAAACCACAACTTTTATGTTTCTTTCAATGCATCTCTGAGAGAGTTTTCAAGCGCAAACTTTGTTGACAACGTACTTTATACAATTGAATCTCTTAATGCTGACCCTTCCTCTTTGGGAATAGAGATTACCGAATCGGTTGCAATGGCAGACCCTCAAAATACCATAAAGTCGATCAATAACTTCAAAGAAAAAGGTATTAAAGTTTTTCTTGACGATTTTGGCACAGGCTACTCTTCTTTGAACTATCTAAAACAGCTTCCCATTGACGTTGTTAAAATCGACAGAAGCTTTATAGCAAACATGAGCACTGACATAAAAGAACAAAGAATAGCTAAAAGTCTGATTGACCTTTCTCACATCTTAGATTTAAAAGTTGTAGCAGAGGGTATTGAGGATAGTCAGCAGGCTGAGATATTAAAATCTTTTGATTGTGACTTTGGGCAGGGGTATTTGTTCGGCAAACCTCTTCCAAAAGACCAATTTATAGAACTTGCAAAGAGGTTTTGAATAGTAAAAGTTGTGATATAATTGAAAGTAGAAAAATAATTATATGGAGAGTTTTTATGCAAAAGGAAATGACAATATATGAGGAAGTTGAATATTTGAAGGAACAAATTTTGCAAAAATATCCTGTCTATGATATTATTCTATTTGGTTCGTTGGCTAAAAAAGCTGCCCGAAAAAATAGTGACATTGACCTTTGTATAATTATTGATACAGACAATAAAAGAGAGCTTGTACAAAAAATGCTTTTAGAGCTTGACTACACAAGAGACGTCGATATAATAATATACACGCAAGAAGAGTGGCAGAGGTTAAAAGATGACAGAGCCACATTCGCCAACTTAATCTATAGAACAGGAGTGAGTCTTCTTGGTAGATTCTAAAAAATTCACTGACTGGATTCAAATGGGTAAAAAGGACTTTAGAGCTGCTCAAATCTTATATGAGCATGAAGGGGACAGAGGACTTGTTTGTTTCCATTGCCAACAAGCTGTTGAAAAGTATCTAAAAGCATTCTTGTTGGCAAAAACAGGTATAGTTCATGAAGGGCATAACCTATTAAAACTCTTAAAAAAAGCACTTGAATTTGAACCTTCACTGTCAGAATTCGCGAAAGATGTTTCGTTTGTAAATATGTTTTATATAGAAGTAAGATATCCTCCTGATGAGCCAATGTATGTTAGCGTAGAAGATACTGAAGAATGCCTCCAAATTACTCAGAAAATAATGAGAAAAATTGAAGAAGTATTAAATATGAATCTATAGCCAAAGCCACATGATTATGGCATCATCCGGTGGGTTAGAATAGTAATTTTTTCTTATACCTTCCTGAACAAATCCAAAGCTCTTGTAAAGTGAAATAGCAACATGGTTTTTGCTTCTCACTTCAAGTGTAAGTCCAACAAGGCCATTTTCTTTTGCATATGAAATGAGGGCAGAAAGCAGCAATTTTCCTATTCCCTGCCCTCTTTTTTGAGGATGTACAGCAATATTTGTAATGTGCCCTTCATCCACAATATGGTGCATCCCTGCAAAACCCCATACTCTGCCCTCTTCTTCATATACATAATATATCGCAGACTCACTTTGAGCCTCATACTCAAAGCTTTCTCTGCTCCATGGAATGGAAAATGATAAAACTTCTATCTCATGCACCATATCTATATCCTCTTTTGTCATCCTTCTTATTAGGCCTTTTTTCATGTGTCATGGTCCCTTTCTGCATACGATTTTTTAAGGTAAACTGGTATAAGGTCAAAATGAGAACAAATCTTGCCTTCCTGGGCAAGCTCAAAAGCCAAAATTCCAACATTTGATGCTTTTTGGTACTGCAAAAATTTGGGTGAAATTTTAAACTCAGAAAAATCATAAATGTCCAGACCTTCGCCCAGCAAAACAGGGTCATACTTTTTTGCAAATTCTTTTGCTTCTTCAATATCAAGTATCGAAGTTGGATGATAGGTTTTGAGTTTGCCCTCCTCGAATCTGAAAATTCCAGTAAATACTTTTTGTGACTTTGCATCCAAAATGGGCATCAGAAAATCTGAACAAGCCCAGAAGTTATAGCAAAGAGCTTTCAAGGTATCAACACCTACACACGGCTTTGAAGTAGCATAGCAAAAACCTTTTATTGTTGAAACACCAATCCTAAGTCCTGTAAAAGAACCAGGTCCTATTGATACCGCAAAAAGGTCAATATCTTCTATTTTACTCGAAGCATTTTTTAATACCTGGTCAATCAAATCAATTAACATCACCGAGTGAACAAGTTTTGTGTTAAGCACTATCTCAGAAATTACTTTTAAGTCTTCCAGCAAAGCAGCGCTTGCAACCTTGCCTGAAGTCTCAATCGCCAATATCTTCATCTTTTTCTATCACATCCTCAACATTTTTGTACTTTTCCCCAACACCTGATATCAATATTTTTCGAACATTCTCATCTATCTTCTGAATCTCAACCTTTAAATATTCTTTAGGATAAAGTCTTTTTAACTTATCAGCCCACTCAATTATCACAATACCATCACCATAAAAATACTCCTCATATCCTATATCCTCAAGCTCTGTCTCTTCAATCCTGTAAATGTCAAAATGATAAACCAAAATGCCATCTTTCCCCTCATACACATGAAATATGGTAAACGTTGGACTTGAAATATCTTCAATCCCAAAAGCCTTGGCAATTCCACATGTCAGTGCAGTCTTTCCGCTACCAAGTTCTCCTTCTAAGGTAACAATAGCACCTTTGAAAAGATTTCTTCCAATGTTATAGCCAATCGACACTGTTTCATCATACGAATAAGACATTATCTCCTTCATTTTTCATAATTTCCCCTTTTTATTTGCGATGATATACAACTTTGCCATCAATCAGGACATATTCAACCTCAGAAAATATGTCAAAAGGATGACCCTTGTATATTACAATATCAGCATCTTTGCCTTCCTTTATACTCCCAACCCTATTATCAATTCCTAAAATCTTTGCAGGGTTTATGGTAATTGCTTTTAGAGCCTCTATCTCATCCATTCCGCTTTTGCACGCAAGGGCGCTACATAGCACAAGATATTTTTGCGGAATGACAGGATGGTCGGTCATAATAGCAACAAGAATGCCCTCTTTAGAAAGTATTCCTGGATTTTTGAAATCAAGGTTTTTAAGCTCAACCTTTGACCTGTCGGTAAGGTTTGGTCCAACAATGCATGGGATATTTTCTTGTTTTAGCTCATCCACAATCAAATATCCGTCTGTCACATGGTCAAGTGTGAGATTTACATCAAACTCTTTTGCTATCCTTATTGCCGTGAATATGTCATCTGCCCTGTGAGCATGTGCTTTCAGCGGAATTTCTTTTGTTAAAACCTTTATAAGACTTTCACTTTTCATATCAAACTCTGGCATATCTTTTTCCTCATCCTGCTGAGCCTCAAGTTTTTTATTTAGGTACTCTCTTGCTTTAAAAAGTGCTTCTCTTAAGATTGCAGCAGTTGCCATGCGTGTTTGAGGCATCTGATGTTTTTCATGGTATACGCTTTTTGGGTTTTCGCCAAACGCAACCTTCATTGCAGCAGGTTCTTTCACAACCATTTTGTCAACTCTCTTGCCAAACGTCTTGATGACACAAAACTGCCCGCCTATCACGTTAGCACTTCCTGGTCCTGTTGCAACACAGGTAACCCCACCTTCAATTGCCTCTTCAAAACTTCTGTCAAACGGATTTATAGCATCAATTGCTCTCAGATGCGGCGTGACAGGGTCTGAGTCTTCGTTCCCATCAGCGCCTTCAAATCCGATAGAGTCTTCCCACATTCCTATGTGTGAGTGCGCATCTATAAACCCTGGAAAGACAAGTCTTCCTGTTGCATCTATTACATGGGCAAATTCTTCATGAATATTTTGGTCAATCATTGCTATTTTGCCATCTTTGATAAGTATATCGCCTTTTTCAACAACCCCTTTTTCATCCATTGTATAGATTTTTGCATTTTTTATTAAGATGTCCATCGCTGTAGATTTCCTCCTTTGAATATCTTGCGAGATTATTTTGTTGCATGCATAAGATATGTCATATCAAATTTGGGTTTCAGCGCCAAGTGCGCCTCAACAGGTTTCTGATAGAGGTACACCTTCCCATATTCTTTTGTCAAAACATAAACCTCTTCAAATCCACTTGATTTTATGAGATTTATATACTCGGATGTACTTCTAAGAGTTTTCACCTTTTCCATAAACTCTGGTCTTATGCCCAAATCAAATTCAAGTTTTAATACTTCTCCAGAAAGTTTATCAAATGTAATTTCAAGTTTTCCATTCATTATGTAGGCATTCCCTATATAGAGCTTGTAACTTACAGTGTGCTGATTATCGTTTTCGAATATATAAGATTTTGCAACAATGTATTTGCCAGCAAGCACCTGCATAATCTGCTCTGCTTTATCGTTTAAGACCTTAGAGTCAACCTTTTTTATTTCACCAGATGATTTTAAATCTGCCATGGCTTTTAAGATGTTCCCGTACTTGTCGGCAGTTATCTTTACAGTACCATAGATGCTTCTTTTCGTGTATGAGTATTCGCCGCTGGAAGCTATACTAAACTCGGACGAAGAAAAAGAAAGACGTCTTGCCTGGGAAGAAAGCAGATTTAAAATCTTTCCAAATTTCAACTTTACATATTCAACTTGTGCTTTTTTTTGAGCATATTCAACATAGTTATTGTAATCCCGAATATTTAAAGTGTTTGTAGGTAGATTAATCTGTGGATATACCTTGCCATCAACAAAGTCGTAATAGACATCTTTTAATCCAAGGACATTGTTCAATGTGGTATACTTCAAAAAAGAATCAGAGCTCAAAACAGGTACAACCTTTATGCTACTTAAGATTTTACCCTCTTCGTCACCTTTTTTGCCTGCACTTTTGAAGTTAATATCTTGATGCCAGTTTATGGTAAACTCCAATAGTTCACCATTATCTTTGTTAAGTACAACTGTTGCCCAGTTTCCTAAAACCTTTTTGTCGCCTTCGTAGCGATTAAAAACACAAACGTAGGCATTTTGCGATGAAGCCACCTCAATCTCAACATTTCCTTTTGTATAAGGCGCAAGCTTATATAAAAGCTTGAAAGCTTTTATCTTCACATCGCTTATTGAAAATCTGTTAACTGTGTCAGAAGGAGTAAATTTCTTAAAATAAACTATTGACTGGTCTTCTTTCATGTATATTTCATATTTTGATTTTGAGTCTTCAAAAAGATACTTGAACATAAAGGTATCGTCTGGTAACTTCTCGATGACAATGTTGTCTTCAACAAGCTTTGCATTTTTCAGTTCAAACATATTTTTTACATAGGTTATGTTGTCATTTTGGGTTGGCGTATTTTTGACCGTAAAATTTCTGATTAAAAGGATTATAAACAAAATTCCAAATACAAACGCTGCAATACTTATCCCAAGCCTTTTTGTATAAATCTTTATTTTCATAACACTCGGTTTTTTAAAAACCTTCCCTCGCTTTTTCAAAGCAGATTGTTACTTTAATTGTATCATTTTGTTATTTCACCTTCAATATACGCAAAGGCATTGTGGTTGTGAATACTCTCAATTGACTCAACAAAAACCTTATACCATTTAATTCGCCCATCTTCCTTTATTTTCAAAACAACCTCTCTCAAAAGGTCTTCAACAAAGCGAGGGTTTTGGTAAGCTCTTTCTGTTACCCACTTTTCGTCAGGTCTTTTTAAAATAGAATAAAGAGGGCATGATGCAGAAGCTTCTGCAATCTCAACAAGTTCCTCAATCCACATAAACTTTTTCATTCTCACTTCTATCGTCACATAAGCTCTCTGGTTGTGAGCTCCATACTCTGAAATTTCTTTTGAGCATGGGCACAGAGTGTGAACAGGGACAATCACGCCAGTTTTGAGGTCAAATTTCTGGTCTTTTTCTGCTTCAAAATAACAGTCAACTTTAAGTGGTGAAAGTGTTCCTGTCACAGGTGTTCTTTTGTTGATAAAGTAAGGAAAATCAAACCTTATATAGGCTTTTTCTGAATTCAGTTTTTCTTTTATCCTATCCAAAAGCTTTTCTATCTCCTTTGGTCCCACAACTTTCAGCTCATCTATAGCTTCTATGAACCTGGACATGTGCGTGCCTCTGATATCACCTTTTAGCTCTGCTGCAGCGGTGATTTTTGCAATTGTTGTCTGAGTTTTGTTTTCTCTGTCCATTACAACAATTGGCCAGTTTAAATCCTTTATTCCAACTTTTTGAATGCTGATGCCACGAAGGTCTTTCTGGCTCTGAACATCAATCATTCATCTTCACCCCTGTATATGACGCTGCTATCTTCTGTCTCCCACACTTCAATTTCATAAAGTCTGCAGCCTTGTTCTTCTATTTTTTTGCTAAGTTTCCCCCATATCCATTTTGCAATGTTCTCAGCAGTAGGATTTTCTATTATGTCGTTTATATATGCATGGTCTAAGATGTCAATTACCTCATCGTGCACAATCTTTTTCAAAAGCACAAAGTCTATCACCATGTCCTGGTCATCGGGTTTTCCTTCCACTGTCACAACAAGCTTGTATGTGTGCCCGTGAAGGTTTTCACATTTTCCATTGTAATTTGTAAGATTATGTGCTGCATCAAATTTGAAGATTTTTTTGAGAAGCATGATTGTTCTCACTCTCCTTCAGATAATGATACATTATTTATCTTAGAAGTAAAAACCCAGACCAAGATGTTCATATCTCTTGGTCTGGGAGAATATATTTTCCCAAAAACTCTGTTGGTGTTAAAATTTTTATTTTAGTGGCTTTCATTTTCTTATCCCGAGTAATTATTGCATATGCTTTTATTTTTTCTGCACATACAATCTGTAGAGCATCTTCCAAATCTGGATAATCACTTAAAAGAGCTTTTTTAATGTCTGTCTTACATACATTAACGATTTCAATATATTTTAACAGCTCAATTAACATTAATCTTACTTTCTAATAATGTATACTCTTTTTTGCAATATAGAAAATATCGGTAATACTATTTGCTGTAATGTAACCTTTATAATTATCACTACTTAAAAGAAGTTTAAATAGTCTCACAGTTGATTCATAAAAAGGTTCTCTAGCAAGTATTAAATCTAATATTACATTCGTATCTAATGATTCTATTCAATTTTTAATATTCTCTATTTTTAATATTCTCTCCTCTCTTGCCTTATCCACATCTATATCCTTTATATCACTTGCAGCACCTGCAAGCTTGTCAATTAGTTCAAAAACCTTTTGTTTTTTCTTTAAATTATTTTTTCTATTTTTATTATCTCTTAGAGGCACAATTTTAAGTGTTGGTTTCCCATCTTCTGCTATTATTACTTCTTCTCTTTTGGCAACTTCTAAAAACTTTTGAACATTTTCTTTAAATTCCTCGGCATTAATCAGCATTACTTTCTCACCTACTTTCAACTTCCTTATAAATTTATTATACCACATTCTTTCCCCTATTTTCTCACCGCCTGGACTGACACTGAATTTCCAGCCAAGTCCTTGACATTTGGTGAGATATTTACAATGCTTCCTGCTGGAAGCGGGTTTGTGAATGTAATCTCAACAACTCTGTTATCAGAAGACTTTACAAAGCTTACAATACTACCGCCTGCAACGCATGAGAAGTTTTGAGCAATTAGTGTTGAAGCATCCATGGGTTCAGAAAATGTGAGTTTGACTTTTCTTGTATCAGTCGAAGAAAACTCTGCTGTGACATCAGGGGAAGTCCTTTCTGTCACATGCTCAACAGTTTGAGCTTTTAACACAACAGAAGAATTTCCATTGCTATCTACTATTAAGTCTGGTCTTTTTATCTCTAAGCTTATCTTACTGTCTACAGTCCCTGGTTTTTTGACCTTCACATAAACTATGCCATTTTGGATGTAAGCTGCGTAGTCAACATCAGGAATTAAAGTAATACCTCCAACCTTTAGCTCAATTCCTGCAGCCAGCACTGTGGTATTTATACCTGGCAGGGAAAAAACTGGTTCGTCGAATGTAATAGCTATTGTGTCTGATTGAGAGCCACTTCCAACAGACACTCCTGTCTGCTGAGGACTGATTCTATCTTTTAGCAATATCGATGGATAAAAGCTAATATCAAGTGTTGGCGGAATTACAAGGCTCTGTTCAAACTGGTCTTTTATATTCGAATTTACTGTAAATATTTTTAGCTGTTCAACATCTTGACCAGAATCATTTGTATCAGCCATGGCACTTGAAGTCAAAGAAATTGATGTTTTTAAAGTAATGGTCTTTTTGTCTTGAGAAATTGTATAACTTACAATTCCAAGACTGACCACTTTATCATTGTCAGGATTCCCGTTTAAACTTGAAGTTGAATATGCGTTCCTGAACATAATTGCGCCAGGGTCAAACGATGCAAAGATATATCCATTCAAGCTTCTTAATTCAATTGTATTTTTGTCCACTGTAACAACTTCTATGTCTTGCGCAGAAATCCCTCTAAAGTTTGCTGACACAGAAACTGGCATTGCAATTGTAGCATTTGCTAAAAAGTTGCCTGCCTTGTCAGTGAGGGTGGGAGCTGCCAATTTGTCTATCACCCCACCAGATTGGCTCCACTTGCCAGGTGTTGAGTCGTCTGCCCCTGGAATTAAAAGAGTAATTTTGTCGCCGTTTGGTGAGATATAATCAACTTTTGCACCTTTCACACTCGAAAGTGGAATTGTTGCGCTTGATGCCCCTACAAAATAACTGCTTAAATTCTTCAGTTTTTCAACATCCATTGGTTCTGAGAAAAATATGTCTATTTTGTCCACATCCGAAGAAGAATCATACTTGGCAATTGCAGCAGTTATTGTTGGTGCAAGTGTGTCTTTTGCATCTATTGCATATATGCTACTGTCCATAACATTTTCTCTAACAGATGTATCACATATGCCCGAAATCCTCAGAAAATATTTTCCACCATTTATTGATGCAAGTGTCAAAAACTCAACAGCAAACAATGATCTATCCTCTTCTTTTAATGGTTTTACAGCTTTCGCCTGAGCTTCTACTATCTGTGTACCATCAGCTGAAAGTAGTGAAAAACTTTGAACCTTATCAGCAGCATTGACGTTTTCAGTAAATGTTACCTTAATTATATTCCCATCCAAAACCTCAACACTTTTGACTGCCGGTTTTGTAGTATCATCCTGAGCTTTGGATGTAACTGTCGTCCAATCTGATACCTTGTTGCCAAGAAGGTCTTCAACATATCGGAACCTTACTTCAAATGAAACAAGTGCCCTGTTATCAAGCTTCAATTGCAAATTTAGCTGAATGTCTACCATTTTTCCATCTGAAAGAAGTTTATTTTGGCACCAGTTGCATGGTTGGTACTGTCCTGTGCCTGGTAAACCTCATACTCGCCTGTTGGAATCAAACCATCCAAGCTTCTTATCTCTTCATCAAATGCAAGCCTAATTCGATTGTTTGAAACAAGCTCTAAAGACACAAGCTTTGGCAGATTTTTTTCAAGCACTGTTGTAAATGTAGCTTTAAAGTCAGGAGTTTTATATCCTGCAAAGTCTTTTGCTTCTGTTATTTCAATTGTATGATTACCATCAACAAGATGATATAAAAGTTCAATATCAATAGTATTTTCTTGATGTTTTGGTGTAACTTTTGCATAAACATAATTTGAATCAATTCTTATATTTGCTCCAACCGAAGATAAATCACATATCTTGTAAGCATTTGCAGAATCAATATTCATGGGCTCAGTGAAGATAACTTTAAACTTTACTGTTAATGAGCCTAAAATCCACAACCTTGGGCTGGGTTGCATCAATAACTGTCAGCTCTTTTGTTATACTTAAGCTCTGGCCTGTTTCTGAAAGAAGGTTTGAAATCTCAACCATCAGCTTGTCAGTTTGATTTAATCTGTTTGGGAAGATTATACTCACAGTTTTAAAATCGCTCGAAATAATCTTTTTTACATCTGTAACTTCTTTGCCATTGACATAAATTTTTATCGGAAGATTATCCTGCAGGCTCTTTGAAATCGACTTTGTAAACTTCAAATCTACTTCCTTTAAACTCTCTATTTTGATATCCTCTGCAAAGGAAAAAAGCATTGGCTTTGCCACAAACTTTAAAGTTGTAGCTTGCCCTTTGTAAAAAAGCGTGTACTCTTTCCCTTCTTGCTGGGCAGATGTTTTTATCTCAACGACCTTTTTGCTTGAGTCCGCAAACTTCGCGTCCACAACAGAAAGTCCTCCATCAAACGAAAAGTCAGATTTAACAATTGAAGAAAGCTGCTTATCAAATGTTATCTTTAAAGTTTGCAAGTCAATTATTTCAAGTCCGACTGGCTTTGCAGCTTTTAAGTTTTCGTTCAAAAACCCATTGTAAAGTATAGCTGCTGTCTGGCCTCTTGTGACAAGCTTTCCTACATCAATTTCGGATTCTATCCCATAAAAAATGTTCATATAATATGCTTTTTGGATATAGTTTAGTGGCCACTTACCTTTGAGTTCAGACTCCTTCACACCAAGTGCTCTTACAACTATGGCAGTTAGCTCTTCAACTTTTAAGTACTGTTCTGGTTTGAAAGTTCCATCTGTATACCCTGAAATTAATCCTATTGCTTTTGCTGTTTCTATGTAACCAAGTGCCCAGTAATTTGTCTTAACGTCTTTTAAAGAAGACCTTTTTTGATTTGCATAAAAATCAGCTAAATGTTTTTTACCAAGGAGAATGATAACCATTTTTGAAATCTCTGAACGTTTGAGAGGTTTGTCAAGATTTAAATTACCTTTTGTGTCACCTGTCACTATCCCTTTTTGTTTTAAAACTTGGGCTGCCTGTTGATAATAAGAAAGGTTTTGAGATAATAAAATATTTACCACAAAACTCAACAAAAAACTCAATAGGCTTTAAAAAACAAAAAATTTTTTCCAACAACTTTTAAACATTGCCGTTCTCTCCTTTGTTCAATATTTGTATTTTTTCACAGCACTTATATAAAAATATTATACCATATTATTTGGAAAATGTTTTGGAAAAGACAGACAAAAAAGACTGCCGCACAGGAGTAAAACTGGTTTTTGTTCGTCACGGCAGTCTTGTAAATTTTTATTCCTCTTTTTTCTCTTCGATAAAATCCTTTAATTTTTTTAGCACCTTTTTTTCAAGCCGTGAAATGTACATCTGTGAAACGTTCATCTCCTCAGCAATTTCCTTTTGAGTCTTTTCTTCAAAAAACCGCTTTTGAACAAACTCTCTCTCAAAAGGTAAAAGCCTTTCAATAGCCTTCTTTACAGCTTCAACATTTTCCACCTGCAAGATGTTCTCATCGCTCTTACCAAGAACATCTCCAAATGTCATCTCTTCATCCTCAAATATAGTCTGGTCCAAAGACTGTGGAAGATAGTTGTTAGATGCTTCCATTACCTCTAAAACTTCTTCTGGGCTCATGTTAAGATGACAAGCAATTTCATCTATCTTCGGAGGTCTTTTTAATTTCGTAGAAAGTACCTCTGTTGCAAGTTTTATCTTGGCAGAGGTCTCGAAAATTCGTCTTGGTAGTCTGATTATTGAAGCTCTATCCCTGAAATATCTTTTTATCTCTCCCATTATGGTTGGGGTAGCAAAACTTGTAAATTTATAACCTTTCTTGGGTTCAAATCTCTCAACAGCATTTATAAGTGCAATGCATGCAACTTGAAAAAGGTCTTCATAATCTATCCCTCGTCCGACAAACTTTTTTGCTATAATCTCAGCTATATAAAGGTGCTTGTTTACAAGTTCATTTCTAATTTCAATATTTTTTGTTTTATGATACACTTCGAAGAGCCTATCTACATTTTCATCAGCAATTTCTAATGTCTTTTTTTCTTCAACCATCAAATCAGACCCCTCGATGATATTTTTTTAGCTTTATTCTATGGCCATCTTCAGTTTTTTCAAACTCAGTTTCATCAATCAAAGTTTGAAGAATCATCTTTGCAAGTTCGTTGTCTGTTGGCTCACCATTGGACACATCAATTCTTATGTCCAAAAACTCACTTGCAATGTTAAACTCTACAGATATTTTTCCTTTTAGTTTTTCTATATCAAAAAGGTTGAAAACCTCTGATATGGCCATTTTCAAATCTTCAATTGTCTCAAAATCAAAACCTGCACGCGCAGCTATCCCAGATAGTGTAAGCCTTACTACCATAATATATTCAGCTTTTGGCGGAATTGTTAACATAATTTGGTCCATACTTGACTTTTGCCCCCTCATTCAATTCTAAACACCTTGTCAAGCCCGGTGATAGTGAAAACCTTCTTCACGTTTGGTTTTAAGTTCTTAAGAACAATATTTGTGCCTTTTTGCTTTGATTTTTTCAAAGCGCCTACAAATACCCCAAGCCCGGTTGAGTCTATATAGCTCACATCGTTCATATCAATAATAACGTCACTTGATGATGTATCAATCAATGAATAGAGCTTGTCTTTCAAAGTTGGTGAAGAAAATATGTCAAGCTCTCCTTTAAGCTCAATCACGACACCATTTTCAGAAATTCTCTCTTTTAAATCAAGGTTCATAACAAAAACCTCCGTAAACATTTTTGTATATCTTATTATATCATTTTAAACTCTACTTTTCCAACCAGTATATTTTGTTTTCATAAATGTAAATATATACTGGAATAAAAAGTTCTCCTGTTTTCTTATATACAATAGCAATATCAGATGGCTCTACATTTTTGAGGTTATATCTTTTCTCAAACTCTTTTGCTGCCGTTTTTGCATCTATTATTTTCACACTTTTTAATTTTGAAAAGCTTTTAAGATAAATCTTTCCGCCAATAACATCTGCACTGCTTGAATAATCTATATAACCATCTGCATCAAATATCCTGTATCCGTCAAAGCAAATGGCAATCTCTGCTCTGTAGCCCTCCTGCTGGGGAAAGACAGAAACTTTGTAATCTTTTATACCAAGTTTTTGTAAAATAAGGTCAGTTTTATTATAAATGCTCTCCAAAACATTTTCCTGCTCCAGTTGCCCTGAAAATTTAGAAATTGAAACTTGTGTATCGCTTTTGACAACCTCAAAACTAAAATATCCATCATAGACCTGAGCCTGAACAATACTTTGTGGTGTAAAATACTCTTTTTCATATACATCAGATGATACAATGCTGCCCAGCACATCTAAAATATATTCTTCATCAAATTTTAGCTCTTCTTCTCTCAAAACATAAACACTTTCCAACACATTCTCTTCTTGCGCTATTACAACCACATCTTTCTGCTCTTTTGCCGGCTCTATATTCTGTTTTGCAACAATTACAGTTGTATTTGAGCTTTGGTTTTTAGCATTTGGCTCAGAAGCTTTTTCAATACTCTGCTTAGTTTTATTTTTCACATCGCTTTCAACAATTTTTTTGGTCGAAGAATTTGGCAAAGAGCTGCTAACAGCTAAAGGTTTCTCGCTCGATGCATTTTTGTTTTCATTTGTAGTAAAACTCGTTTTTTTTGTGATACCAGAAGATTTTTCTAAAGTTTTTTTGGATTCTGGCTTTGCTGAAGATGATGTAGAATAAGCATCATTTGAACTTTGTTTTTGCTTTGTGCTTTGCGTCTGACTTTTTTCAGGAACATCACTATTTTGCGAAGTTTTCTGCTCAACAGTAAGGCTATTATCTTTACTATTCTTACTATTTTGCTTGGTCTCTTGTTTTGTGCTTGTATCATGCTGTGTAAAAGCTTTTTCCATCTCGGTCTTTACAAAGGAAGTGTCCGGGACATTTAATCTCATCAAATCAAGTTTCATAGCTCCAAAAGCGACAATGGCTAAAACTATACAAGCCGCAACCACAGTAGATATTCTCAAGAAAAATCTTGCTTTTTTTCTCTTATCATATTCTTTTAATAACACATCTTTTAGCTCTTGTTTAAACTCTTTCCTATACTCCACTTTAAAAGCCTCTTCAAAAATTCTGTCAAGTTTTTCATCATTCACTTTCATGCACCTCTTTTAAAAGCATTTCTTTGAGCGAATGTATTGCTCTGAAAAACAGGGCTCTCACCGCTACATCAGACTTGTTTTTTACCTTTGCAATCTCATGAAATTTCATATTCGCGCTATAGCGCAAAATTACAACTTCCTGCTGGTCTTTTGTGAGCTTGCTCAGCGCACTTTTAATTATATCTTTCTCAACTTTATCTAAAAGCTCTTCCTCCGGATTTCTAAGCCATGAACTGTCCGATATTTTCTCGATATCAACAAACTCTTTTTTGCTCCTGTAATAGTCATTTACAACATTCTGGGCAATACGGAATATCCATGCTGAAAAAGAACCATTTTCTTTCCATTCAAACCTGTCAAGTGACCTTAGCACTTTCATAAAGGTCTCGCTGGTCAGGTCCTCTGTAATCGGATGGTTGAACGTTCTGTAGTATATGTAAGAATAAATCTTGTCAAAATACATCTCATATAATATTTCAAAGTATTTTTTATCCTTCTTTGCCTTTTCTACTAATTCTCTCTCATCCATTGTCTACTTTTAATCCCCTCTTGCTTATTTTTTATCACACACCTAAATTTTACTATATTTATTATAACGCGAAAAGTAAAAATTTCGTTTCGCTCAATTACCAAAATAACTTGCTCGGTCGTATAATAATAAAGACCAAAAAATGGTGGGTGCACAGATTTCAGAAATGAACATATATCAGGTGCTTGTTGTAATTCTCTCACTCAACATTGACGCACTTTTCTTTGGAGTTGCTTTCGGTGCAAAAGGAATTAAAATTCTTGCAAAGTCAAAGCTAATCATCTTTTTTACATCTATGAGTATCACCATAATTTCATTTTTCATGGGAAAAGGCTGTGGCAAATTTCTTGAACCTCAACTTTCTTCACACTTGGGCGCCATTTTTATGATAATAATCGGCATAGTATTTGTAATTAGAACACTTCTTGAGAAGAGCAGCAGCCCTTTACCTAAGACACTTGTTAACCTCTCTTTAAAATCGCTCGGACTTACTATAAAAATCATAAAAGAGCCTGTACTATCCGACATCGACAGCTCAGGGTCAATAGAGCCTGCAGAAGCGCTCTTAGTTGCTTTTGCGCTTTCGTTTGATAGTCTTTCAGCTTCATTCTCATTGGGTCTTTCAAACCTTGCAAACATAAAGCAAATACTTCTCATACCAGTCTTTCAATTTTTAGCTATCTCTGCAGGAAATGTCTTTGCCTACTTTTTTAAGACTTTCAGAAAATCACTTATTGCCAATTACATCCCGGGGATTGTTCTAATTGTTCTTGGAATTTACAATCTATTTTAAAAAAGACAAAGAGGCCGAAAAGTCCTGTGCATACCAAGACTACAGCCTCTTTGCTTTTTACTATTCTTTTGCAAGCCTGTAAATAGCATTTGCATAGATTTTGCTGCACAGTATGAGCCTGTCTATAAGGATATACTCATCTTTTTGGTGGGCAACCTCTTCATCACCTGGCATATTTGGACCAAAAGCAACCACGTTTTTTGCCCACCTTGCGTATGTTCCACCGCCAATCACAAGCGGCTGTGTATCATCTTTTGTAAATTCTCTGTAAACCTCAAGCAAGGTCCTGATTAAAAAGTGGTCAGTTTCAAAATAAAGAGGGGGTACGTTTGTAACCAAACGGTATTCAATATTGTAATTCTGTACTACTTCCTTCACTTTCTTTTCTATCTCATCATATGAGGTGTCAACTGGATATCTAACATTTATTGTAAGGACAAGTCTGCCTTTTTCTTTGCGTATCATCCCGGCATTTAACACAAGCTTGCCAGACTTTTCATCTTCAAACCCTATTGAGAGTTTCTCGCCAAACACATCAAACCCAATGTGAGTGTTGTAAAAGTCAATAAATCTTCTAAAATCATCCTCTTTTGTCCAAAGCTCATCTAAAATATCAAACATATACGATATAGCATTCTCGCCCTTAAAAGGCAGGCTCCCGTGCGCAGAAACGCCCTTTGTAACTAAAAATGCTTTTTCGTCTTCTTCAAAAACCTCTACCTTGTCATTCAGCCCTTTTTTTGCAATAATTTCTTTGGCTTTTTGGACATCAAAACTGCCTTCGAACCTGCACCTGTCAGGCACCATGTTAGGTCGCTGTCCGCCCTCAATCTCAAAGGTATCTTCCACATCTTTTGCAAGCTCAAACACCAAAAAACCTTTTTCACCCTGGATGACTGGAAAATCAGCATCTGGAGTAAACCCAACAGTTGGATATTTTGCTCTTTCAAAATAATACTGAAGACACTTAGAGCCACCCTCTTCGTTTGTACCAAAAACAAACCTTAGCTTTCTTTTAAGAGAAATCTTCTTTTCTTCAGCAAGCTTTTTAACCACATACATGGCATAA